>SAMEA104404100__coassemble_1945_pt1 | contig 16800 bp, 13 predicted proteins | sample SAMEA104404100__metabat2_high_PE_039 | metagenome-assembled genome bin SAMEA104404100 (sample SAMEA104404100) | Balaenoptera acutorostrata | reverse complement strand
AGTTTTGGATATATTTATGATTATAATATTATTAATGAACTGTCGAAGTCCCGTTTTAAGCGTTTGATAAAATATAAAAAATGAGAAGAAATTCATGAATGTTCATAAAGTAAATGGTTACATTTTTAGAATGTCTAGGGAAATCAGACATTGTGCTGTGGTTTATTGCTTAAAACTTGATAAACAGTTTACATTTCTTTGCTTATGTTTTATAATTTAAAAGGTATAGAATACTATTAAAGAAAAGGAGATTGATTATGAACATTTCATCATTACAAAAAGCTCGTTATGAGTATTCACCTAAATTACCAGGTATGTTAAGACATGGTATTTCTGACATCTGTGTAAAAGAAGGAGAACCAACTCAAAGTGTAGCTGATCAAGAAAAGATTAAAGCTCTTTTCCCTAATACTTATGGTAAAAAGGAAATCACTTTCGAAAAAGGAACTAACACTTCAGAAGCTAAAAAACAAGTAGTAGGTGTTATCTTATCTGGTGGACAAGCTCCAGGTGGACACAACGTTATCTGCGGTTTATATGATGCATTAAAAGCTACAAATGCTGATAATGAATTATATGGTTTCAAAAATGGTCCAAGTGGATTAATCGAAGATGATTACTTAATTTTTGATGATAACTACATCAATGAATATAGAAATACAGGTGGTTTCGATATCATCGGTTCAGGTAGAACAAAACTTGAAACTCAAGAACAATTCGCAGTTGCTGCTGAAGTTTGTAAAAAACACGGAATCACTGCTATCGTTATTATCGGTGGAGATGACTCAAATACAAACGCTGCTGTATTAGCTGAATATTTCGCAGCTAACAACACTGGTGTTCAAGTTATTGGATGCCCTAAAACAATCGATGGTGACCTTAAAAACGAAGACATCGAATGTTCATTCGGATTCGATACTGCAACTAAAACTTATAGTGAAGTAATCGGAAACATCGAACGTGATGCTAACTCTGCTAAAAAATACTGGCACTTCATCAAAGTTATGGGACGTAGTGCTTCTCACGTAGCATTAGAATGTGCTCTTGAAACACAACCAAACATCTGCTTAATCTCTGAAGAAGTAGCTGCTAAAAAAATGTCATTATCTCAATTAGCTAACTATATCGCTGATTCTGTTGAAAAACGTGCTGCTAAAGGAATGAACTTTGGTGTTGCATTAATTCCAGAAGGTGTTGTAGAATTCGTTCCTGAATTCTCAGTATTAATTTCTGAAATCAACGAATTATTAGCTGGATCTAAAGCTGATGCATTCAACGCATTACCAACTTGGAAAGACAAATATGCATTTATCGAAGGTGGATTAACTAAAGAATCTATGGACGTATTTGCAATTCTTCCAGAAGGAATTCAGCAGCAGTTATTCTTAGAAAGAGACCCACACGGAAACGTACAGGTATCTTTAATTGAATCTGAAAAATTATTCTCTGCATTAGTTAAAGACAAATTAGAAGAAAGAAGAGCAGCTGGAACTTACACTGGTAAATTCAACGCACTTCACCACTTCTTCGGATACGAAGGAAGATGTGCATTCCCATCTAACTTTGACTCTGACTACTGCTACTCTTTAGGATACAACGCATTCATGTTAATTCAGTACGGATACACAGGATACTTATCAAAAGTTTCTAACTTATCTAAACCTGCTAGCGAATGGGTTGCTGGTGGTATGCCAATCACTAAGATGATGAACGTAGAAAGAAGACACGGAGAAGACAAACCAGTTATCAGAAAAGCATTAGTTGAATTAGATGGTAAACCATTCAAATTCTTCGAAGCTCACCGTGAAGAATGGGCTAGCGAAACTTGCTACCTATATCCAGGTGCAATCCAATATTATGGACCAGCTGAAGTTTGTGACATCACAACAAGAACTCTTGCATTAGAACAAGAATAAAATTTAACTTATAAAACTGTCTGATTGATTCAGGCAGTTTTTTTTTGTGATAAAGTCTACATTGACAAGTTAATTATTTCATTTTATGATTAAATATAATATAGAAAAGGTGGAAAGAGTTATGCGGAAAATTATTGAACTAAGTCATCTGACAAAAGAATATAAGAATCTAAAAGCAGTCGATGACTTATCGTTTGATGTTTATCAGGGAGAAATTTTAGGTTTACTAGGGCCAAATGGTAGTGGTAAGTCGACAACCATCAATTGCATCTTATCTTTACTAAACTTCCAAAAGGGAAGTATTCGTATTTTTGATCAAGAGATGAGTCCAAATGCTTATGCAATCAAACGAGAAATCGGAGTAGTTTTTCAAGATGTGGCAGTCTTTGAAGAACTTACGGTATATGAAAATATTGATTATTTTTGTGGTTTGTATATCACAGATAAAAAACTTCGTAAACAATATATTCAAGAAGCTATAGATTTAGTTGGTCTTGATTCTTTTAAGAAGTTTTTACCAAAGCAGTTATCCGGTGGATTATTGCGACGCTTAAACATCGCTTGTGGCATTGCACATAAGCCAAAGTTGATTTTCTTAGATGAGCCAACGGTGGCTGTGGATCCACAAAGCCGAAACAATATTTTAGATGGGATTCAAACACTAAGAAAACAGGGTGCAACGATTGTTTATACGACACATTATATGGAAGAAGTAGAAATGCTATGTGATCGTGTCATTATTTTAGATAAGGGGAAAATTGTTGCGAGTGGAACAATCGATGAATTAAAATCACTTGCGAAAGTAGAAGAGAAAGTAAGTGTTGAAGTTTCAAAATTAAAGGATGAAACCATTCATAAAATAGGGGTATTAAAGAATGTGGATCATGTGCAGTATCATAATTCAGTATTAGAAGTAAGTTATAAAAAGGGACAAAATAACATTGTAGAAATGATTGAGTTTTTGAAGAAGGAAGCAATTGATTATCGTAAGATTTATTCAGAACGACCAACGTTAAATGATGTCTTCTTAGAATTGACTGGAAAGGAATTACGTGACTAATGTTTTTCCATAATTTTAAGTATTCTTTAAAAACTTTATTTAAAAACAGAGTGTTGTTATTTTGGACATTTGCATTTCCTATTATCTTAGGTGTTTTCTTTCAGATGGCATTTTCTGATATTGAGAATAGTGAATCATTGCAAGTCATTCCTTTAGCCATCGTTAATAATCAAGCGTATCAAGATGAGACCTTTTTTAAGGATGCAATGGATGCATTAAGTGATGAAGATGATGAACAACAATTGTTTGATCTTCAGGTTGTCTCTTTAGAAAAAGCAAAGCAATTGTTAGAAGATAAGAAAGTTACAGGCTACATTGAATATCAAGAAGAGCCAAGTGTTACCATTGCTTCAAATGGAATCAATGAAACCATCATTACGTTTACCGTAGATGAGTTGATCCAAACACAACAAACGGTAAAAGATATGATGGAGAGCATGGTCAAAGAAGAAGTGGAAGAAAGCATGAAAAAGGATCCTATGCATATCGATCTGGATCAGATACAAGATGATGTATATAAACATGTGCAATCGTTGATTGAAGATGAAGAAGGAGTTCGTTTACAAGATGAAACTAGTTCTCACTTGAGTTATACGATGATTGAATTTTATACGTTAACTGCCATGGCCTGTTTATATGGAAGCATGTTAGGTATTACATCCATTAATCAAAGTCTAGCAAATATGAGTAGTAAGGGAAAACGCATTGCGGTAAGTCCTGCACAAAAGTATAAGATCATCTTTAGTAGTGTTTGTGCTTCTTATATCGCACAATTAATTGGAATCGCTTTATTGTTCTTATTTACCATTTATGTATTAGATGTTGACTATGGAAATCACATGGGCTATGTTGTTTTATTAGCTTGTGTTGGTTGCTTAGCTGGCTTATCACTCGGTATTGCAGTTGGCTGCACCTTCAAATGTAATGAGAATGTAAAAACAGGAATTGTGTTAGCAATTTCAATGGCTGGCTGTTTCTTTTCGGGAATGATGGGCATTAGTATGAAGTATATTGTTGATCAGCATGTACCAATTGTGAATATATGCAATCCAGCGAATATGATTACGGATGGCTTATATGCATTATATTACTATCAAACGTTTGAGCGATATTGGTTTAATATCACAAGTTTACTGATATTCTCAAGTATCTTGATTATCTTATCCATGGTATATTTAAGGAGGCAGACGTATGATAGTATTTAAAACATTTCTAAAAGTGGTCAAGGCCTATCGTATTCCGATTCTTTTATATACTTGTATCTTAGTTGCTTTTGGTGCGATTAATATTTCAACGAGTGATGAAACCAATCAATTCGTGGCAACCAAACCTACGATTTATATGATCAATCATGATGAGAATAAAGGAATTACGAAGGACTTTTGTGACTATATGGAAGAGCATGCAACAATTGCAGAATTAAAGAATAGTGAAGATGCTTTACAAGATGCCTTGTTTTATCGTGATGTGAATTATATTATTGAAATTCCAAAAGGTTTTCGTCAACAATTCCTAGATGGAAAAGAGATGGAATTACAAATTAAAAGTACAAATGACTATAAAGCATCGCTTGCTGAAATGATGGTACAACGTTATATGAAACAAGCATCACTCTTACAAGAAATCGAAGATGATGAGGCAACAATTGTGAAGAAACTTCATACGGCTTTAGATAAAGAAGTGAAGGTAGCCGTGACATCAACCTTAGATACGAAAGGATTGATGAAAGCAAAATTCTTCTATAACTTTATGAATTATAGCTTATTAGCAGGCTGTGTGTATGTCATCTGTTTGGCAATCTCTAGTTTCCGTGAAGAAAAAGTGAAAAATCGAACGATGATTTCAAGTGTGCATTACCGAAAATACAATCGACAACTCTTTCTTTCAAATGGGATCTTTGCCCTTGTCTTATGGGGTATTTATGTAGGTTTAAGTATGTTGTTGATTGGGGAAAGTTTGTATTCGAAACATGGTCTATTATTTGTATTAAATTCGTTTGTCTTTATGATTTGTGCGTTGAGCATTGGCTTTTTCATTGCGAATATCACAAGTAATAAAGGGGCAATCAATGGTATCTTAAATGTCGTTGCGCTTGGTTCAAGTTTTCTATGTGGTGCCTTTGTACCTATGGATTGGTTGCCGGATGCTGTTTTGACGATTGCGCATGTTCTACCATCTTATTGGTATATTAAGAGTAATGAAATGATTTATACACTAGATCATGTTACGATAAATAGCTGTCAGGAAGTGTTTGTAAACATGGGCATCATTTGTATGTTTACGTTGGTATTTATTGTTTTATCAAATGTGGTTGTGAATCATAAACGTAAAATGATGGAATAACATTGTTACTTTTTATTCTCAATATGAGAAAAAAGAAGAGTTAATGATATAATAGAGATAGAAAAGAGGGAATCGTATGAAAAATAAGAAAGTATGGATCATCATTGGTGTTGTTGTACTTGTGCTTTTAGCTTCTATTGGTGGCTATCAAGCATGGACAAAGCATCATGAACAAGAAGTATTAGCTTCTATGAAAATGAGTTTTGTGAAAAATCTAAGTGTGGAATATGGCACAAAAGCAGATGCGAAATCATTCATTGATCAGTATGAGGGAATGTTAAAAACATGTCCAACACTAGATACAAAAAAAGTAGGTAAAGTGACACTTACTTATGTATTGGAAAAAGAAAAGCTGACAAAAGAGTTTCATGTTGATGTGGAAGTAAAAGATACAAAAAAACCAGTCATCACATTTAAAAAAGACAAATTGTCATTTACAGAAGGGGAAGCATTCACTGCTAAAGATAATATTAAACAAGTTAGTGATCCTGTGGATGGAGATTTAAAGCTTGCAAATAAGGATACTTTAGAAAAAGGTACTTATGTCATCAAGGATGAAGTTGATCCAAAGAAACCTGGTACCTATAAAGTAGAAGTCAGTGCATGTGATAAGAATGGAAATAAAACTAATGCATCGTTTGATGTAGAAGTGAAGAAAAAAGTCGTTGTGAAAAAAGAAGAGCCAAAACCTGCTCCTCAGCCACAAAGACCTAGTACTCCAAATCATTCACAAACAGTTAAACCATCATATATCAATGGTATCTTATTAATAAATCGTAATCATCCATTGCCTAGAGACTTTGGTGGAACAGACCCAGTTGCATATGAAAACTTACAACGTTTGATTAAAGCGGCTAATAAAGCTGGACATGCGATGCCAATCCTATCTGGTTATCGTTCTTATGATGAACAAGTTTATTTATATGATATGTATTGTAAACGTGATGGGCAAGAAGCAGCCGATCGTTACTCTGCAAGACCTGGAACAAGTGAGCATCAAAGTGGATTAGCATTTGATATTGGCGCAATCGACAATTACTATGGAGAACAACCAGGTGGTATTTGGCTAGAAAAACACTGTGCTGATTTTGGCTTCATCATTCGTTTCCCACAAGGGAAAGAACATATCACTGGCTATATGTATGAACCATGGCATGTGCGTTATGTTGGCGTTGAACACGCAAAATATATCATGAGTCATAACTTGTGCTTAGAAGAATATTTGAATGCAAATTAAGAGTGAAAAGCGTATCCTAATCGATACGTTTTTTTATGAATAAAATGCTATTCAAGTGATAAAATCAATTGCTAATAGTTTTGATTTATGTTACATTTATAAATGTAGTTTTAAACAAGTGAGCGATGTGAGTTTTTGACACACATAGAGTAAGATTGAGTTGTTTAGACCTGCCCTATGAAAACAAAAAGAGAAAAGGAGAAAAGAGAAAATGAAGAAAATTTTTGTTTTGTGTATGTCACTGATGATGGCATTTACGCTTGTAGCATGTGGTAAATCTGAGGATGTAAAAACATATGCATCAGCAACTGAAGTATTAGAAACAATGATCAACAAGGAAGAGTTAGAATTCCCATTTATGGGTGGTGGATTTGAAAACATTACAGAAAATGCACCTGCTCAAGTGAAAGAAAGCGATGTTACATTCATCAATAGTTTTGGAATTAAAGATGATATGATTAAAAAAGTAAAAGACATTGCAAGTATGACACATATGATGAATCAAAACACATTCAATGCAGCAGCTGTTGTATTAAATGATGGGGAAGATGCAAAAGCATTCGCTAAAGAAATCGAAACAAATCTAAAAGCAACACAATGGGTTTGTGGAGCACCTAGCATTCTTTATATCTTCGATTGTGGTAATAATACACTTGTTTGTATGTATGGTGATGAAGAAGTTGCTGGTTTAATGAAAGAAAAAGCAACAAAATTCTTAACAGGTTCTACAGTACTTTCTGAAACAAGTCTTGTAGAAGAATAATAATAAAACATAGCGCAGGAAGTTCGTTCTTGCGCTACTTTAATGAATAGGATGATGTTATGATATTTTCAAGTATACCGTTTTTGTTTTTCTTTCTACCATGTGTATTTTTAACTTATTTTTTAGTTCCTTCACGCTTTAAGAATACGATCTTATTATTCTTTAGTTTGTTATTCTATGCTTGGGGGGAACCAAAATATATTGTATTGATGGTAATCACCATCTTGATTGGTTATGTGTTTGGTTTAGCCATTGAAAAGAATCGTGAAAATAATAAGAGAAAATGGTATTGTTTTGTAGCCATTGCAATTTTTTTATTGAACTTAGGCTTTTTCAAATATGCGAATTTTTTCATTGCTAACATTGTACAGGTGACAAACGCTTCTTTATCGCCTTTACATCTTGCATTGCCGATTGGAATTAGTTTTTATACATTTCAAATTATTAGTTATATCGTCGATGTTTATCGTGGGGAAAAAGCTATGGTCAATATCATTGACCTTGGAGCATATATCGCGATGTTTCCGCAATTGATTGCAGGACCAATTGTTCGTTATCAAACCATTCATGAACAATTGAACAAACGTAAGCATTCCATGTCTTTGTTTGCACAAGGAACAAGGCGTTTCGTGATTGGTTTAGCGAAAAAGATTTTACTAGCAAATCAGTTTGGACTCTTTGTGACAACCTTTAAACAGACACAAGATGGTTCTGTATTATACATGTGGATGTATGTAGTAGCCATCGCATTGCAAATCTATTTTGATTTCTCTGGTTACAGTGATATGGCAATTGGCTTAGGAAAGATGTTTGGTTTTCATTTCTTAGAAAACTTTAACTATCCTTTTATTGCTAATAGTATTACTGATTTTTGGAGACGTTGGCATATTTCGCTTGGGACATGGTTTAAAGACTATGTGTATATTCCACTAGGTGGTAATCGTGTCAGTCTTGCACGTCAAGTAATCAACATTATGATTGTATGGTTTTTAACAGGATTCTGGCATGGTGCTGCATGGAATTTTATTTTATGGGGTGTCTATTTTGGTATCTTGTTGATTATTGAAAAGTTTTGGCTATACAAACGATTAAGTAATCATAAGATGCTTTCTCATCTTTATGTGATTTTCTTTGTGAGCGTAAGTTTTGTCATCTTTGATGCAGATTCACTTGCAAGCATCATAACGAATGTGAAAGCTTTACTAGGTTTTTGTGGATTGCCACTTGTATCGATGGAAGCAATGTATTATCTAAAAAGCTATGGTGTATTATTTGCACTTGGTTTGATTGCTGCAACACCTTGCATGAAGCAGTGGTATACAAGCATGCAAAAGAATCCAAGAGGTGGTATGTTTTTACAGATGATAGAACCTTTCATCATGATTCTTTTGATGCTTGTGATGGTAGCGTATTTAGTAGATGGATCATTTAATCCATTCTTATATTTCCGATTCTAGGAGGTTGTATGAAGAAGAAAAGATATAATCAAGTAATAAGCATTTCCTTTTTACTTTTTATTTTTCTAGGTTTTTTTGCTTTCTTATTCCTTCCTAAGCCTACCTATTCAGAAAGCGAACGAAGAGAGCTAGCGAAAAAACCAACACTAAGTGTAAACGCAGTGTTCAGTGGACACTATATGAAAGACTTTGAAAAGTATATGATGGATACATTTATCGGTCGTGATGCTTTTCGTCAAATCAAAGCATATTGTGCCCAACATGTATTTTTAAATGCTGATAACAATGGCATTTATAAAAAAGATGGACATCTTGTGAAGATGGATTATCCATACAACAAAGAAAGTGTGAAACGTGCAACGGATCGCTTTCAACAAATTCTTACTTTGTTAGAAGATGATGTCAAGGATGTCTATATTTCTATTATCCCTGATAAAGGTTTCTATCTAAATGATGATCATGCACACTTATCTTATGATTTTAAACAATTAGAAGAACAAGTGACAAGTGCCATACCGGCAACCTATATTCCATTGTATGATATATTAGATAAAGACGATTATTATAAAAGTGATCTTCATTGGAGACAAGAACAGTTGTTGCCGATTGCAAATCGCTTTGCATCTGCTTTAGGAGTTCGCATTGATCAAGAATATGAAATTAAAAAAGTGGAACAGCCATTCTATGGTGTCTATGCGAAGCAAGCATCGAGCAAAGATGCGGATGTGCTTTATTATCTTAATCATGATCGTGTGAAGGATTATGAGATTTATGATCATCAAAATCAAAAAGAAATTTCATTCTTTGATCTTGAAAAAGCACAGGGAAGAGATCCATATGAAGCATTTCTTTCAGGTCCTTTATCTTATGTCACAATTAAAAACAAGCAAGCAACGACACATAAGAAGTTACTCGTCTTTCGTGATTCCTTCAGTTCTAGTCTAATGCCTTTATTAAGCAGTGGCTATGAAGAAATATCATTAGTTGATATCCGTTATATAAGATTTGAGCAACTTCAAGATAAAATCGATGCGACGAATGCGGATGTTTTATTCCTATATAATAGCTATGTGTACAATCATAGTGAAGTATTAAAGTAGAAGGTAGAAATGCCTTCTTTTTTAGATGTAAAAAATTGTAGAAGAATGTTTTAAATATCTTGTTTTATAGATGGTATAAGAGTATAATTGAAATCATAGAAACCGCTTACATAAAGAGAGGATAGTGACGTTATATGAATAATAATACGGTTTATACAATCTTGTTTTTGATTTCATTTATTTCATTATTAGGATTGTTTTATGCAGCATGGCTGTATCGAAAAGTGAAGAGGGAGAAGGTGAATGTCACCCTATTACAAACACTTTCAGATTTTATTCATGAGGGGGCAATTGCTTTTTTAAATCGTGAATATCGAATCATCATCATCTTTATCATCATCACATTTGTGTTGTTAGCTTCTTTAGGATTTGTTCCAAAACTAGCAAATGTTGACGGAGTAGGACTTGCGAGTGCATTCTGCTTCTTGGTTGGAACAATGTGTAGTGGAGTAGCTGGATTTATTGGAATGATGGCAGCAACAAAAGCAAATTGTAGAGTAACTCAAGCTGCCAAAGATCATGGAATGGCAAAAGCCTTAAATGTTGCCTTCAATGGTGGTAGTGTTTTGGGAATTAGTGTTGTAGGCTTTGGTTTATTAGGTCTTACAATGTTATTTACTGGTTTCTTTGCCTTACAAGGATTAGAAAGTGCAGTACATGTTGTTGCTGGGTATGGACTTGGATGTAGTTTCATTGCCTTGTTTGCTCGTGTTGGCGGAGGTATTTATACAAAAGCTGCTGACGTTGGAGCTGATTTAGTTGGTAAAGTGGAAAGTGGAATTCCAGAAGATGACCCACGTAATCCTGCGGTTATTGCAGATAATGTAGGGGATAACGTTGGTGATATTGCAGGTATGGGTAGTGACTTATGTGAATCTTATGTTGGTGCCATTGTTTCCGCTTTATCTATTGGTTTAGTCTTAACCAAAGATCCGAACATTGGAATTGGCGCAATCTTATTTCCATTGCTTGTTTCTGCATTAGGAATTGTTGCTGCAATCATTGCACAATTTATCATTCAAAAGAGGGATTGGAACAATCCGCAGTTTGCCTTAAGTATGTCTACTTATATTGCGAATTTAGCAGTCCTTGTTGGTTCTTTATTCTTATCAAAAACCTTATTCCATACTTCTTATCCATTTTATGCAATTGCATCAGGATTACTTGTTGGAATCTTAATTGGTAAGATTGCAGAATATTACACAAGTGAAGAATATCGTCATGTCAAAGATATCGCTAATCAATCCAATACAGGACATGCGACAAATATCATCGCAGGATTTGGTGTTGGTATGCAATCCACTGCCTTAACAATCATTTTATTAGTTGTAGGTATTGGTGCAAGCTATATGTTCTATGGTATGTACGGAATTGCGTTAGGTGCTGTGGGTATGCTTTCTTGTGCAGGAAATACGGTATCTGTTGATGCTTATGGCCCAATTTCTGATAATGCAGGTGGAATTGCTGAAATGGCAAATCTTGATTCAGATGTTCGCAAAATTACAGATCACTTAGATAGCGTTGGGAATACAACTGCTGCTGTAGGAAAGGGATTCTGTATTGGTTCTGCTGCCTTCTCATCTTTAGCGATGATTGTAGCCTATGCTGCCACTGCGAAACTAGATGAAATTTCACTACTTGAACCAGGTGTCATCGTGGCCATCTTATTTGGTGGAATGCTTCCATATTTCTTCAGTGCTCTAACTATTAAGTCTGTTGGTAAAGCTGCTAATCATATGATTGATGAAGTTCGTCGTCAGTTTAAAGCAGATCCAGGAATTATGAAGGGAACAAGTAAACCGGATTATGCACGTTGTGTTGATATCTCAACATCTGCTGCCTTAAAAGAAATGATCATCCCTGGTTGTATTGCTGTGTTATCACCAATCTTAGTTGGTATTTTACTTGGCACAAGAGGTCTTGGTGGTATGTTGATTGGCGCTTTAGTCTCTGCTATCATGCTTGCTGTTTTTATGGCCAATGCAGGTGGTGCATGGGATAATGCAAAAAAATATATCGAGAGTGGAGTTAATGGTGGAAAGGGTAGTCCAGCACATAAAGCTGCAGTTACTGGAGACACTGTTGGAGATCCATTTAAGGACACTGCTGGTCCAGCAATGGATATTTTAATAAAATTAATGTCTGTTATTTCTTTAATTATTGCTCCAGTTCTACTAGAGCTTACTCCATTGCTATCTTTCTTATTTAAATAGAAAGAAAGCGCAATATATCTTAAAATAGTTAAAAAAAGCGTTCTTTTTTGACAGTTGTCTTGATAGAACGCTTTTATTGGTATATACTTGTTGTCTGTGTAATGAATGTTTTGAATAGATTGACAAAAAAATAGAATAGTGCTAAAATCATTACATGGTTAGTTATAGCTAACACGGAGGAGGGAATATGATGCCGATCACAATGGCCAACGTTGGTGAAACAGTTATCATTAAAAGAATTACGGGAAATGATGAAGTTCGTCAACATTTAGCAGAGTTAGGATTTGTACCTGATACAAAAGTTACTGTTGTTAGCAAAATCTCCGGAAATGTTATTGTGCTAGTGAAAGATAGTCGTATTGCCTTAGATAAATCCATGGCTATGCGAATTATGATCTAGAGCAGAGGAGATGAAACAGATGAAATTTTTAAACGAAGTCAAAGTTCACGAAACCGTAACTGTAAAACGTTTACATGGAGAGGGACCTGTTAAACGTCGTATTATGGATATGGGAATTACAAAAGGTGTAGAAGTCTATGTTCGTAAAGTAGCACCTTTAGGAGATCCAATTGAATTAAAAGTTCGTGGTTACGAATTAAGCATCCGTAAAGCTGATGCAGAAATGGTTGAAGTAGAATAAAAAATAGCATTGACATGACAAAGATGTCTTTATTTTTTAAAGCATCTGTTAGTTTATGCTAACTAAGTAATAGGAGGATAACATGGAAATTAAAATAGCATTAGCGGGTAACCCTAATAGTGGTAAGACCACATTATTTAATGCTTTGACTGGATCTAGCCAATACGTTGGTAACTGGCCTGGTGTAACAGTTGAGAAAAAAGAAGGACGTTTAAAAGGACATAAAGATGTATTAGTACAGGACTTACCTGGTATCTACTCTTTATCACCTTATACATTAGAAGAAGTAGTTGCACGTAGTTATTTGGTAAATGAACAACCAGACGTTATTTTAAATATCGTTGATGGTACAAATATTGAACGTAATTTATATTTAACAACACAATTAGTTGAATTAGGAATTCCTGTTGTTGTTGCCGTTAATATGATTGACTTAGTTCGTAAAGCTGGAGATCAAATTGACGTTAAAAAAATGGGAGAAGCTTTAGGATGCAAAGTTGTTGAAATTTCTGCCTTAAAAGGTGAAGGTGGATTAGATGCTGCACAAGCATGTATCGACTTAGTAAAATCTTCAAAAGCTGCTCCTGAATTAAAAGTTTTCACAGGTGATGTTGAAGAAGCTTTAACAAAAATTGAAAACTTAATTACTGGAAAAGTAAAAGAAGGATATTTACGTTGGTATGCAGTTAAATTATTCGAACGCGATAGCAAAGTCGTTGATGAAATTAATTTAGATGCAGCAACATTAAAATCAATTGAAACAATCGTTGAAGCTTGTGAAGGTAAAGCAGATGATGATTCAGAAAGTATCATCACAAACTTACGTTATAACTTCATCAGCTCTGTAGTTGATCAATTCGTTAAGAAAAAAGCTAGTAAAGATGCTTTATCATTCTCAGATAAAGTTGACCGAATCGTTACAAACCGTTTAATCGCATTGCCATTATTTGCAATCATTATGTTCTTAATTTATGCAATCGCAATGGGACCATGGGAAGTATCCATCGGTACAAAAGGTACAGACTTTGCCAATGACGTCATCTTTGGTGAATGGGTACCTACATTCTTCGACAATATCTTAACTTCTATGGGAGTTAGTGGTTGGTTATACGGATTAATCCAAGATGGTATCGTTGCCGGTGTTGGTGCGGTATTAGGATTCGTTCCACAGATGTTAGTATTATTCTTCTTCTTAGCAATCCTAGAAGACATTGGATATATGGCTCGTGTTGCCTTCATCATGGATAGAATTTTCCGTCGTTTCGGATTATCTGGTAAATCATTTATTCCTATGTTAGTTGCTACTGGATGTGGTGTTCCTGGTATCATGGCATCTCGTACAATTGAACAAGAAAGTGATCGTAAAATGACAATTATGACTACAGGATTTATTCCTTGTGGTGCTAAAATGCCAATCATCGGTTTATTCGCTGGAGCAATCTTCGGTGGTTCTCCTTGGGTAGCAACTTCTGCATTCTTCATCGGAATCGCTGCTGTTATCGTGACTGGTATCATCTTGAAAAAATTCAAAGAATTCGCTGGTAAACCGGCTCCGTTCGTTATGGAATTACCTGCATACCACGTACCTGCAATGAGCAACGTATTACGTAGTACTTGGGAACGTGGATGGTCATTCATCAAACGTGCTGGAACAATCATCTTATTATCTAGTATCGTATTATGGTTCTTACAAGGTTACGGAATGGAAGGCGGAGCATTAGTTGCAGTTGAAGATAATAACCATTCATTATTAGCTTCTATCGGTAATGCAATCGCTTGGATCTTCGCTCCATTAGGTTGGGTAGGAGATATGGCTTGGAAAGCAACTGTTGCTTCTATTACTGGTTTAATTGCCAAAGAAGAAGTTGTTGCGACATTCGGTCAATTATATAACTTTGCTGGTGAATTAAGTGAAGAAGGAAACGAAATCTGGACATTAGTTGCTGCTGATTTCGGTGCTGTAACTGCTTATAGCTTCATGATCTTCAACTTATTATGTGCTCCATGTTTCGCAGCTATGGGTGCAATTAAAAGAGAAATGAACAATACAAAATGGACAGTATTCTCAATTGCTTACATGTGTGGATTTGCATACGTCATTGCATTAATCGTATTCCAATTAGCTGGTTTAGCTACTGGAGAAGCTAGTTTTGGTGTCGGTACAATTGTTGCAATCGCATTATTAGCTGGATTATTATACTTATTATTCCGTCCTGGATATAAAGTTGATGAAAGTGAAAAACACAAATTATCAATTGATGAAAAATAATAACTGCTTATAGAAGATAGGAAGGAGGATTATTAATTCAAAGGAATTAATAGAAACATCATATGGGTGATATTATTGTTGGTTCAATCATTCTTATCATTGTCATTGTTGTCATTCGCAATATGATTAAATCAAAACATAAAGGCGGAGGATGCAATGGAAATTGTGGCAGTTGTAATGGTTGTCATTAATTTATAAACAAATAAAAGTCATGATGCAAATCATGGCTTTTTTCATGGAACTTTATACGAAAAAGGCTTGCTTGTTTAATTAGAAGTTTGCTATGATAAAGATGAATGAAGTTGCTATAAAAATACTTTGAAGTACTAAATATATTGCCAATGACAGTATTTCAAGTTATAATGGACAAGTCTGAATGAAAAATTTGTATTCTTTTGAAAGAGAGGGAATGTATCATGTTTATGAAATTATTAAGAAAACTAGGCTATACGAAGGAGGAAGCAAGTTGGATTTTATATGATGTTGGGAATTCTGCGCACGTATTAACTACTTGTACAGTCATCTTTCCTTTGTTAATTGCAAAAATTACTCCAGGGGATAGTAGTGTATATGTTGGTTGGGCAAATGCTATCTATGCAGTTATCTTAGCATTGATTTCTCCTGTGCTTGGAACTGTGGCAGATTATAAAGATAAGAAGATGAGATTCTTTAAATTTTTCTTATTTATAGGTATCTTTGGTGCCTTTGCCTTATGTTTACCATTCATCAATTATCAATGGGCATTGGTGATGTTTGTTATTGCAATGTTAGGATATAATGGTTCAATCATCTTCTATGATGCTTTTATCGTTGATGTATGTGATGAAGATCGTGTGGATAAAGTCAGTGCTGCAGGTTATGCATGGGGATATATTGGATCTGTTCTTCCATTTATCATCTTCATTATTCCATTCGCATTAGTTACATTATTTGGAGATAAAACAACAGGTGATTTTGTTCTTGGATCTTTTACCTTGAGTTATCGTATGGCTTGTGGTCTGACAATGGGTATGGCAGTTTTATGGTGGTTATATTATTCTCGTTTTATTATGAAGAATGTAAAACAGAAAAACTATCATGAACCAGTACCACATGTTGTGAAAGAGTCCTTTGCTCATTTAGCACATACTTTTAAAGATATTAAAAAGAATAAAAATATCTTCTTGTTCTGTATCTCATATTTCTTCTATATCGACTGCGTGAATACGGTTATTAAAATGGCTGTATCACTTGCGACAGATATGGGTGTTAGTGATATCATGTCCTTAGTCGTTGTCATCGTTATCAATCTGATTGCTTGTCCTTTCGCTATTTTATTTGGACGCTTAGTTGGTAAGTTTGGTTCTAAGAAAATGATTTATACAGGAATTATCGGTTATATCGGCGTTGTGTGTTCTGGTGCATTAATTCAAAAACATGTTGGATTTATTTGGGTTGTAGCTTTATTAGTCGGTATGTTCCAAGGTGGAATCCAATCCGTATCTCGTTCATATTTTGCTAAATTAATTCCAAATAAAGCAGATAGTAATGAATTCTTTGGATTCTTCTCTGTATTCTCTAAATTCTCTGCAATCTTAGGTCCAATTGCGGTATCTATTATCATCATGATTACAGGTAAAACACAATTGGGTATCTTAGGATTAATACCAATGATGATCATTGGTATGATCGTGTTGATGTTTGTCAAAGATCCAGAGAGTGAAGTACAATTAAAAGCAAAAAAATAGATAAAAAAAGCACGTATTAGTTTAAAATAGTACCTATAGAAAGGACAACACTTTGACAGTGTTGGCACCTGCTG
>SAMEA104404100__coassemble_1874_pt1 | contig 17459 bp, 16 predicted proteins | sample SAMEA104404100__metabat2_high_PE_039 | metagenome-assembled genome bin SAMEA104404100 (sample SAMEA104404100) | Balaenoptera acutorostrata | reverse complement strand
ATTTGACTGATATTCTACATTGTGAGGAAGTGGATAGATTTCATACTCGCTTTGCACAGTTGCTGCTTTTGTACTTGCTTCGATCGTTGTAAGACCAGGAAGTACCGCAGTAATAAGCATCGCTGCTGATAAGATCAGCTTTGTAAGTTTGCTTTTCATATTTTCCTCCCTTAGTATCGTAAACGCTAAAAAAAGATATTTCATGAACTAAATCTTTGTATTAAAATTTAGGGGATTTTTTCATTTAATATCTCTTTATTATTTATTGCATATATAGACTTATATAATGCAGACGTTTACCGAAAACGCTTGCATTATATCATGGTTTTCTTGTTCTAACAACCAATTAGCACAAAAAACACTTCTATTTTTATTTATTTTTATGAAATACTCATATATAGTTATCTATACTTATAAAAAAGCTTAGATATCATTGGATACCTAAGCTTTTTTGGTTATTCTACTGATTTTAATGATTCTACCATTGGAATCTTCTTTAACTTACGATACATGACTAAATTTACTAAGATAGCAAATAGCATTGTAATTAAAATGGCATATGCATAAGACATAAAGTAAATATTACGTCCAAACATCACGGTTTCTAATTCGGCAAGATTCATGATCAATGCATGAAGACCAATACCGACAAAGATACCAGCGAAGGATCCAATCAATGTTAAGATGATATTTTCACGATAAACATATTGTGATACTTCTTTATCATAGAATCCTAATACTTTAATCGTTGCGATTTCTCTTAAACGCTCAGAGATATTGACATTCGTTAAGTTGTATAAGACAACGAAAGCTAATAGACCAGCAGAGATGATTAAGACAACAACGATGAAGGATAAGGAATCAATCGTATCTTCAAAGCTTGCTGCAATACCTGAATAGAAGGTAACGGAATCGACTTGTTCTAATTTCATCAAGTCATTTCCTAACTTGCTTTCTGCCGTTTCACTTGTGTTATCTAATTTCGCAAAGATCATAGAATCCGATGGTGTGCGATGATAGATTTCCTTGTAGTAAGTTGGTGTCATATAAATGGCATGTCCGACGTAGTGTTCACAAATATCACTGATTTTAACATCACGTTTGATACCATCTCCATTATCAATAGCAATTGTGTCACCAACAGATAAGTCATTCATCTTCGCTACTTTTTCGGTAATGATTGCCCCATCATCATGTAATGGTAAAGCTTCATCGGCTTTACGATGACGTAGATGAATGTAATCATCAAAGTTTGTTAAGTCCGATGGAACATAAATATCAATTCCTTTATCTTCACCACTATCGGCATATAACCCATGATAAACAGCCATTGACATTGCTTCCACAACATTGTCATTAACTTTAATCTTATCTAACAATTCTTCTTTATTCGATAATTTCTCATTTGCATCATAGGCGACGCTCATATCAAATTGATAAATTTCTTGATACTGTTTTACCGCAATATCACCAATAGAGTCTTGAATACCATATCCTGCTACTAATAATGCGGTACATCCACTAATACCAATAACCGTCATTAAGAAACGTTTCTTATATCGGAAGATATTTCTAGCTGTTACTTTATGAATGAAGTTGAATCGTTCCCAAATAAATGGAATACGTTCAAGTAAAATCTTCTTACCAATCTTTGGTGCTTTTGGTCGCATCAATTGTGATGGTACTTCAACTAATTCTTTATAACATGCCATAATGGCTGCGATGACAGTAATGCAAGAACATAATAGAATGGCTGTGGCAGCTAATGGAATCTGAGGGAATAATTGAACACTTGGCATGTTGTACATAATTCCCCATGCGTTATAAATGACAGTTGGGAACACGATCATACCAACAACAGCTCCAAAGATACCTCCACAAATACTAGCAAAGGATGCGTATAGGACATATTTCATCATGATGTCACCTTTTGTATATCCTAAAGCTTTTAAGGTACCAATTTCACTACGTTGTTCATCTACCATACGTGTCATTGTCGTCAAGCATACTAAGGCAGCAACTAAGAAGAAGAACAATGGGAAGACTTTCGCAATAGCTCCCATACGATCTGCTGCTGCTCCATAATCCATATAAGAATAATGTTGATGACGATCTAGGATATACGTATCAGGATTGTCCATATCTTTAATATCTTGTTCTTTTTGATCAATCTTTTCTTCTGCTTTCTTTAATTGATCAAGACCATCTTTTTTCTGCTTTTCTAATTCTTTTTTACCAGCTTCTAATTTTTCTTTTCCTTCATCAAGTTCTAATTGTGCTTTGATGAATCCATCTTTTGCTGTAACTTTACCAGCTGCAAGTTGTTCTTTTCCAATCTCTAATTGTGCTTCTCCACTTTCGATTTCAAGTTTTGCAGCTTCTAATTGCAATTCTGCATCAGCGAGTTGTTGCTTTCCATCCGCAACTTGTTCATCTAGTAAAGAAATCACTCCTTGCGTAATCTTGATTTCATTCTCGATTCCCGCTTTTCGTTTTTCTAAGATTCCTTTCTCCACTAGATTTAAATCTGGTTGTGCAAGTTGTTTTTCCACATCCGCTAATTCTTCTTGTTTCAATGTTAGTTTTTCAAGCATTGGCGCTTTGTATTCTTCTACCTTTGCCATCTGTTTTTCAGCCGATTTCTTCTTCTGTTCTAACATTGCTTTATTCGTTTCTAATTCACGTTTTCCAGCTGATAACTCTTGTTCTTTATCACGTAAGGTAGCAGCTAAATCACGGAATTCATCACGTGTCATTTCTTTTTGTTCATTTAATTCTAATTGACCAAGTTTTAAATCAAACTCCCCATCTTCAATCTCTTGTGTGGCTTTCTTGATTTCTTTATCATACTTGCTCTTTTCTTTTTTAAATTCTTCACGTGCATCTTCAATCTTTTCTAAATATTCTTTACGAATATCTTCAAAACGATCACCGACATTGCCTTCTACAACCGAACTAATGCGATTTTTTACTGGCTTGATGAAATCAAAGTAGGCATCATCATAAGAATTGATTTCTTTTGCACCTGCAATGGTCAAATACACTTCTGTGAAGTATTCACTCTTGAAGTTTTCCTCTGGAATGATGGCGTAATTATTAATTTCTCCACTACCAATGGTTGAACTTCCTTTTTCATAAGATAGGTAGAATGGTGTATTGACCTTTCCAACAATCTTATAACTAGTTCTCTTTAATGACTCACTTAAGTCTTCATCGGTTCCACTTGTAAAGGTGATGGTATCACCGATTTCTAAACCAGCTGGTTTAATTAAATCATTTTCAATGACACACTCATCACTTGCTTTTGGAAGTCTTCCTTCCACGACACGCAAGCGATTGATGTAATCATCATTATCGTTTGTTGCCTCTAAAGGCATAGACATCAACTTAAATACGCGTTGTTGATTATTCTTCATATGGATGACATCCATCGTATGACTTCCATAGACGCCCTCTACTCCTTTAACCTTCTTTAGATCACGAACATCATCGTCTGTCATTCCAATGGTTGATAGAGCACGAAGATCCATCAAGTTATAATCATCAAAGTATTTATCAGCTGTCCCTTTCATATCTGGAACACTTGCTTTTACCCCTGCAAAGAAGGCAACTCCAATCCCAACGATTAGAAAGATGGAGATAAATCGACCAATCGATTTCTTAATCTCACGCAAAGTGTCCTTTAAAAGAGCTTTTTTACGCATTAGTACTCAATCCTTTCTACTGGTAATGGGTTTTCATTGATCGTAATACTATCAATCTTACCATTCTTAACTTTGATGACTTTATCACCCATTGCTGTCAATGCAAGGTTATGTGTGATGACAATGACACTGACACCACGTTCACGACAAGTATCTTGTAGTAGTTTTAAGATTTGTTTTCCTGTGTTGTAGTCAAGCGCTCCCGTTGGTTCATCACATAATAATAATTTTGGATTTTTCGCAATGGCACGCGCAATCGCAACACGCTGTTGTTCTCCTCCAGACAATTGAGCCGGGAAGTTTTTTGCACGATCACTTAAGCCTACGGCTGCAATCGTTTCATCAATGTTTAATGGCTCTTTACAAATCTGCGTTGCCAATTCCACGTTTTCTTTTACTGTTAAATTTTGTACAAGATTATAGAACTGGAATACAAATCCAATATCATAACGACGATACGTTGTTAATTGTTTCGCATTATAAGAGCTGATCTGTTTTCCATCCACATAGATGGTTCCACTCGTTGCAGAATCCATACCACCTAAGATATTTAAAATGGTTGATTTCCCTGCACCAGAAGCACCCGCAATAACGACGAATTCTCCTTTATCAATCTTAAAATCAACACCCGCTAGAGCTTCGATTTTCACTTCGCCCATTTGATATATTTTCTTTACATTTTGAAATTCAATATATGCGCTCATAAACTACCTCCATTTTCTTTATTCTTTTATTATACTAGGAACATGTTGTTATTTCATCTTTTCCTTACCATTATTTTAACAAATATCCCTCATCTATAAAACTGATTTTAAGTAAAATGTTTGCTTTTACACAATAACACATAATCATAACAAATCTCTTCTATAATCTAAAAATAAATGCTAAAATCTTGTTTTTTCATTCATGCGCGTTATAATAATTCTATTCATTTAGGAGTATAACTATGAAAAAACTAACTATACAAAATTATGCAGAACTACAGACCTATATCGCATTAGCGAATTATCCAGAATGTAATTCTAACACCATGACCTTGTTATTATGGTCAAATCAATATGAAGTAACCTTTGAGACACAAGAGCACTTTGCCATTGTCTATTCACAAACGCATTATCACCCAGGTGTTTGGTTGATGCCTTTTTGTTTAAAAGAGCATCGCAAAGAAGCTCTTCTATATATGGAAAAGCGAAGCAAAGAATTAGGATATGACTTTACGATCTATTCCATGACAAAAGAATTTAAATCTTGGCTTCATCAAACCTTTCCACAAACCTATTTCACCTTTCCAACAAGGGATGCAGATGATTATGTGTATGATCGCTTTCAACAAGAATCTTTAGTTGGTAAAAAGATGCAAAAGCGCCGCAATCATTTTCACGCATTCGTAAAAGAATATGAAAATCGCTATGTGTTCAAACCAATTGAACCATCCGATCACAAAGCCATCATTGCCTTTTTAAAGCGTTGGAAAGAAAACAAAGATCCAAGTGAATATGAAACCATCGATGTAGAAATAAAAGGCATTCTGAACTTTCTGAAGCATTGGGATGAGTTACCTATCTTAGGAAGTTGTATCTATGTGGATGATTGCTTAGAAGCCTTTAACATCGTATCCTACTTACAACCAGATATGGTACAAATCCATGTGGAAAAAGCAAATAAACAAATACGTGGTTTATATATTGCCATCCTAAAGTTATTTTTAGAAACGTTACCTAAGCATGTGACAACCTTGAATCGCGAAGATGATATGGGACTTGTAGAACTACGCAAAACAAAAACAGATATGAATCCAATCTATAAGGTAGCAAAGTTTGCCTGTGTAAAAGAACCTTATCACATCATGCAAGCAACGCCAAAGTGGAAACAACCAATCAAAGACTTATGGCTTGATCGTTTTCAAGAAGAAACAAGTGCATCCACAACCTTCTATTTTGATCATTGCTATGATGAAAAAAATACTTGGATCTGTGTCCATGATGATACCTTACTATCCATGGTACAGCTAAGAGAAATGCCAATTTCTTACAATGGACAATCAACTATGACCTATTTTATCGTTGGAGTCGCAACCAACAAAGACTATGAGGGTTGTGGCTATATGGATGAGTTATTAACAACCGTTTTTCAACAATCCCCTTATAAAGACTGTAACTATCTCTGTTTACAAGCGTATAACTGGGATTTATACAAACACCTTGGTTTTGAAGAAGTGTATAAACTACAATTCGTGCGCATTGATCAAGAAACGTATGCAAAACCGAAGGGAACCTTCACATCCTGCAAGGATGCTGACACTTTATTAGCCATCTATCAAGCTTATACAAAAGAATTCAATGGATATCGCATTCGTGATCTTGCTTATTATGAAACGACATGGATTCCTTATGCGGCCGTATGGGGGCTAGATATTTTGCAATTCTCTTATGAAGGAGAAGTCTTAGGTTATGTGCAATGTGAAGTTCATGATGATGAGTGCATCGTGCATGAATGCATGTATACCAAAGCATTTGCGAAAGAGGCCATGCTTTCACTCTTATGCAAACAATATCCACGTGTGCGTGTCTTTGCACCACTTGATGATGAGTATTGTGGAAAAAGCAAACCATGCACAACCATGGCTGTTCGTTGTAAAAATCATCCAATGATATTAGATCATTTATATATTCATGAGACCATATAAAAAGCTAGTTTTTAATCACTAGCTTTTTTTCTTATTATTCTTCTGAATAGCCATAAGAGAAACGATCTTTGACTACGGTTTCTTCGCCACGTTCTTGCATGATTTTATAAACATCCACAACACGGCTGCTGTCTTCATAGATACCACCACGTTTGTATAGAGCACATGGTGAATCTTCTTCTAACAACCAATATTCTTCACCATCTTCCATGGTTACTAACCAAAGACTCACTTCTTCATCATCTTCCACATCTTCCACAAATTTAATGGATTCAGCGGTTGCCCCAGTAATTGCATCTTCCGCAAATTTCATCAATGCTTCTTCGTGTACTTTATTATGATACATGTTATACCCCTCTTTCCTCTTTCTATGGATTCCTTATAAGTTCATTATACGCCAATTTATAGAAATTGAAAAGAAACTAATCTTTTTCAAAGATACATCTTCCATCTTTGAACGTTTGACAAACATGTAGGTTGCATTCCCTTGCATCCGCAAGGTTTAGTGGATTTTGATCAACGATGATATAGTCTGCGCGTTTTCCTTCTTTTAAAGATCCTTTTTCATTTTCTTCACCATATTGTTTAGCGGCATGAATCGTTACAGCCTTAAGTGCATCATAGATGGATACTGCTTGTTCTTTGCTTAGTTGAACATGATTTTTTGTTTCTCGATGGACGGCACACCAACAACTAAAGAATAGATTTGGTGGAATGACTGGGCTATCATTGTGGAATGTATAAGTCAATCCATTTTGTTTCGCCCATTGTACAGCAGACATACGATTTGCTCGTTCCATACCAAAGTTTTGAATGTGGATATCTCCCCAATACCAAGTATGTGCCACAAAGAAGGATGGGATCATCTCTAATGCCTTCATGCGTTTTAACTCTTCTTCTTTGACAAACTGTGCATGGATCATCACAGGACGATGAAGATGCTCTTCATTTTTTACATTGACACGTTCCACTGCATCGACATATTGTTTTGCAGCTGCATCTCCATTACAATGGACTAATAACTGCTGCTTTTCATCTATGCATTGTTGAATCACATGATCAAGTTCATCATCGCTTAGACTAGGATAGCCACAATAGTCTACACTATCTAAGTAAGGTTCTTGCATCCATGCTGTTCTTCCTTGTGGAGAACCATCTAAGAATGTTTTATAGCCTCCAATGCGCAAATGTTGATGATATTGTTGATAATTTGGATATTTTTTAACCGCATCTTCTTTCGCATCTAAATATGCGACCACATCTAAGGTAAGTACATGATCTTGTGCTGCTTTTTGTAGTAGAGAAAATAGGGAAGAAGGAGTAAATCCTTCTTGAATCGTTGTGATTCCATAGCTTGCATAAAGCATTTGTGCTTGTTTGTATAAATCAAGCATAGAGTCTATGTTTGGCATTGGTACCTTTTGTTGAAATGCCATAAAAGCAGATTCTTCCATATATCCATTTGCCTCACCACTCTCAAAACGCCCGTATTTTCCACCCTTTGGATCTTGTACATCCATTGGAATGTGTAATACTTCCATCGCTTTTGTATTTGCGACACCCATATGAGAAGATGCATGAGAAATGTAAATCGGATTGATCACAGAAATGCGATCTAACACCCTACGATCTGGGTGTTTCTTTTCTTTCATGAAATTGTGGTCGTAATTTGAACCAATGATCCAATCTGAATCTGATAAATGTCGATTTTCTTTAAATGCTTGCATACAAGCGACTAACTCATCATAACTATGCACATTTGTTAAATCGCAAAGACGAAGCGAATTCGCAAGTCCTGTAAAGTGTGAATGTGCATCAATTAGACTTGGTAATAAAACGCGATTACCTAGGTCTACAATCGTAGCATTTGGGTAGCTTTTCATTAGGTCTTGTTTATTACCAAGTGCTGCGATTTTATCATCTTTAATGACGATGGCCTCCACGCTCTTGCAATCATCTTCCATCGTTAGAATTGTTCCATTTGTATAAAGTGTTTCCATATAACTGCCTCCAAGTATCTTTATTATAAATAGCAATCATGTGAAAATTATCAAACAAATATGAAAAAAAACAGGAGTTTTTAGCTCCTGTTAGTTATCTAATTTTTGAATACAAATTCCAATGGCTCCCGTTCCTGTATGAACACCTAAGACTGGTGATACTTGATCAGAAACAAATAAATCCATATTTGGTAATTTTGGTAAGATATCTGCTTTTACTTGTTCTGCGATATCTTTTGCATCCCCATGCATGATTGCGACATTGTAATGTTCTAAGTCTTGCGCATATTCCAAAGCAAGTTCTTTTGTCTTTGTGATCGATTGTTTACGTCCTCGCACTTTAGCAACTGTATAATAAATTCCATCGTCTCCACAAGAGATAATTGGTTTTAAGTTCAAGGCATTTCCAAATAAAGATGCAACTTTACCAATGCGTCCACCCTTTTGTAAGTACTCAAGCGTTGCGACAACGAAGTATACTTTACAATTAGGAACATCTCGCTCTAATTGTGCACATGTTTCTTCAAAACTTCTGCCTTCTTCTAAATAACGACCAGCTTGGATTGCATGGAAACCTGCTCCAACACTGATGCTCTTCGTATCTAAAACATAGAAGTCTAAGCCATCATAGTTATCACCTAATAAACGAAGCATGTTATTTGTTCCAGATAAACCGCTTGAAATTGTGACTGTGATGACTTTTTCATATCCATCAGCTTTGATTTGATCAAATATTTTTTCAATTTGTTCTCCTGATGGAAGAGATGTTTTTGGCACTTCTCTTTCTAATCCACGATATACTTCTTCAGGAGTAATATCGATTCCATCTAGATATTCGCCATCTTTATAAATAATTTTTAATGGAATTTCATACATTCCATATTTTTCGATATATTCTTTTGGTACGTTACAACAACTGTCGACTAAAATTGCAACTTTGTTATCATTCATGACACTACCTCCGCTAACAAGTTAAGTTTATTGTTACGAATACAGTATAGTATAGTTTCAAAATTAGTCAATCTAGTTTTTAAGTCTATTTGTTTTTTTTATGATGTTGTTTTTTAGATAATCATCAAACGTTATAAAATTGTAACAATAGATATAAAAAAAGCTATCATCCAATGGATGATAGCATGTAGTTATAATAAAACTATTTGTTTAATGCTTCAGAAATTGATACTGCAACAGCAACAGAAGCACCAACCATAGGGTTGTTACCCATACCGATTAATCCCATCATTTCTACGTGAGCAGGAACTGAAGAAGAACCAGCGAATTGAGCATCAGAGTGCATACGTCCCATAGTATCAGTCATACCATAAGAAGCAGGACCTGCAGCCATGTTGTCTGGGTGTAATGTACGTCCAGTACCACCACCAGATGCTACTGAGAAGTATTTTTTACCTTGTTCAACACATTCTTTTTTATAAGTACCAGCAACTGGGTGTTGGAAACGAGTTGGGTTAGTAGAGTTACCAGTGATAGAAACGTCTACACCTTCGTGATGCATGATAGCAACACCTTCACGAACGTCGTCAGCACCGTAGCAGTTTACTGCAGCTCTTTCTCCGTTTGAATATGGAGTTCTATAAACTTCTTTTAATTCTCCTGTGAAGTAATCAAATTCAGTTTCAACGTGAGTAAATCCGTTGATACGAGAAATGATTTTAGCAGCGTCTTTACCTAAACCGTTTAAGATTACACGTAATGGTTCTTTACGAGCTTTGTTAGCGTTACGAGCAATACCGATTGCACCTTCAGCAGCAGCGAAACTTTCGTGTCCAGCTAAGAAAGCGAAACATTTTGTATTGTCATCTAATAACATAGCAGCTAAGTTACCATGTCCTAATCCTACTTTACGATCGTCAGCAACAGATCCAGGAATACAGAATGCTTGTAATCCTTCTCCTAAAGATTTTGCTACTTCATAAGCAGTTTTATCACCTTTTTTGATAGCGATTGCTGCACCAGTAATATAAGCCCAGCATGCGTTTTCAAAACAAATTGGTTGAATTCCTTTAACGATGTTATAAACATCTACACCTAAATCATCACATAGTTTTTTTGCTTCTTCGATGGAAGAAATACCATATGAGTTTAATACTTCATTGATTTTATCAATACGTCTTTCGTATCCTTCAAATAATGCCATGATCTTTCCTCCTATTCGTGTCTTGGGTCGATGTATTTAACAGCATCTGCATAACGACCATAAGTTTTCTTTGCATTGTTTAATGCTTCTTCAGGGTTAACACCTTTTTTAACAGCATCCATGAAAACACCCATGTTTACATATTCGTAACCGATGATTTCATCATTTGCATCAAGACCCATTTGTAAAATGTATCCTTCAGCAAGATTTAAATAACGTGGACCTTTTAATTTAGTTGAGTAAACTGTACCAACTTGTGAGCAAGTACCTTTACCTAAATCTTCTAATCCAGCTCCTACAGGTAATCCGTTTTCTGAGAAAGCAGATTGTGTACGTCCGTAAACGATCTGTAAGAATAATTCACGCATTGCAGTATTGATAGCATCACATACTAAGTCAGTATTTAATGCTTCTAATAATGTTTTACCTACGATTGCTTCACTAGCCATTGCAGCAGAGTGAGTCATACCTGAACATCCAAGTGTTTCGATTAAAGCTTCTTGAATGATACCTTCCTTTACATTTAATGTTAATTTACAAGCACCTTGTTGAGGAGCACACCATCCAATACCGTGTGTTAAACCAGAGATATCTTTGATTTCTCTTGAATTTACCCATTTTCCTTCTTCAGGAATAGGTGCACAACCATGGCTAGCACCACATTTAACAGTGCACATGTTTTCAACTTCTTTTGAATAAATCATGTCATTTCTCCTTTCCGTATAATCCATGAAAGATTTACCTAGTACAAGATCATATGATTCTTGCGATTAGAGGATTCGTTTTCTATATGAAACGATGTCTCTAGGGATAAGTTACATCTGAAAGAATATGCCTCTATCCATACTTTTTCATTTTTTTTATCCTTCATATTCATTTTAAGTCTTTTGTCTTTTTATGTCAATAAAACAATGTTAAAAAATAGTAAAATATCGCCTATTTTAAGCCTTTTTTCGAACATTTTTTGTTATCCTCAGTTAACACCATAAAAAGACGAAAATCTTGTTGTTTTTCTAATTTCACAATCCTTATGAACAACAAAATCTATATAAAAAAGACCTAGTAGGATATCACTACTAAGTCCATTTCCTTATTTCAATGTTGTCACTGTGCAGTTTTCAGGTACAATGCGCATCAAATCAGAATTGCGATCTAACCCTTTAAAATATTCATGTACAGGTAGATACACACCACCATGGGCAACGAGTAAATAATTTTTTGTATCTAAGTCCGCTTCGATTTCTTTCAAAAAGCTTTGCACTCGATCAAAGAATTCTTGCATATCTTCAGCACCTTTGCATAATTCTTTATCAAATGCCCATAAATCAACTTTTTTCTTTCTTAAATCGAAGCCTTCTAATTCCCCAAACCCACGTTCTGCTAAACGTTGTTCGATTTGAATATCACATTGCGTTACTTCATTAATAATATCTGCTGTCTGCTTTGCTCTTGCCAAAGGAGAGCAATAGATACGATCAATATGTAATCCTTTTAACTTTTCTTTTGTTTCATTTGCTTGTTGTAAACCTGTCGCATTTAAAGGAATATCACTTTTCCCTTGTAATTGACATTCTACATTCCAATCTGTTTGTCCATGTCTTACGTAATATAAACCCATTTCTTACCTTCCTTTTACTCAGAAATCTCTTTGATAAACATACCAACATGCTCACTTTGGTGAGCATCACTTGCGGTAATAATTTTAACACCATGTTCTTTTAAAACACGCAAAAATGTTGGATTTGTACCCATATCTTCATGATGATAACGATAATGGATACCCGTATTGTTTTCCATATAGACATCATGTTCTTTTGCTAATTTCGCAATGCGCTCATAAGTCGGTACTAAATCATAAGATGGTTCATAATGAAATAATTTCAATTGGTCAGGATGGCCAATCTGTGTAAACAAATCACTCTTGATCATTTGTTCCATAATTTCATAATAACGTTTATAAATCGCATCCGTATCATATTTATCCCATAAAATTTCTCTAGAGAATGCATTCATATCATATAGTAAACTATCGATGGAATGAATACTTCCAATTAAATAATCATAAGGATATTGTGATAACAACTCTCTTAAAAACTCTTCGTTTTCAGGAGCATAGCAAACCTCTAAACCAAATTTTACTTCAATTGGTAATTGCAGTCTTGCTAATTCTTTTCTCATATCATCAATTAAATCAAAATAGGTTTGTAATGGTTCTAGTTTTTTCTTATCAAACCATTCCTTTTGTCGAACATCTGCCTTCTTCAATGGTTCATACATTGGGGCAAATTCTACAAATCGATGAGTATGATCTAATATGTGAATGGTATCCATCCCTTTTTCAATCGCAGCATTCACAAATTTCATACAATAGTCAACCGTTAACGGTCCATTTTCCAAATGTGTATGAGCATCTATCATAATCTTCACCTCTCATCTTTCTTATCATAACAGTAAGAATATAAAGAGTGGTTATTGAGCCATGAATCCATCTGGTTTTTGTGGAAACATCACCAATGGGTTTTCATGCATGTCATAATCTTGTTTCTCTTCCATCCCACTGTATAATACATAACTCTCTTCCATGATTAAACCAGCATTAATCATCGTACGAATCATTTCTGCAAAATCTAAGACGTCATGATAAGACGTACGAATATTCCCTTGCTTGTCTTGTAACATAGAAACTCTAATTTTATTTTCAAATTGCCCATTGGCAATTGTTACAACCATATTTCCTATTCTCCTTGAAAAGCGGATAAACCCTTCCGCAGTTTTTTCATCACAATGAAAGCCAAATTCACATAAACGCGAAAGCATCTCATCATTTTTTAATCTCATAAAAATCCTCCAATAATTTTTAACAAATATTATTATATTTTCATCTAATAATCTGCACCATTGTTAATAATATCTTAACTATACAACAGAAACTCGCAACTGACAACAAATGTGTTCATTTTTATGATGTGTTTTTATAGAGATTTATAGAATAGGGGACAATTTCATAGAAAAAAAACTATAGAAGCAAGTACAGTTACTCTTCTATAGTTATTTTTCTATATTAAGATTCCATTCAAATGGTCCATTTCATGTTGAATAATTTGTGCTGTAAATCCATAATACGTCTTAATCAAGGTCTTCATAGAAAAATCTTGATAGCGTACTTTACAAGACTGATAACGCACTGTTTTACGCACTCCACTCAAAGATAGACAGCCCTCTTCTGTATGATAGGTTTCTTTAGAAGTCTTGATGATTTCAGGATTGAACATCACCACTTCTTTCTTTGTATCCATATCCATAAAAACAATGATTGCTTTATTGACGCCAATCATATTTGCAGCCATGCCAACACATTCTTCACTATGTGCACGTAGCGTATCTAATAAATCATTCGCAACCTGCATATCGTCTTTTGTTGCTTTTACAGCTTTTCTTTGTAATAAGAATTCATCATGTACCACTTCTTTAATCATGCTTATTTCCCCTTCTTTTCATCTAGATGATTATTTTGTACCCAGCTATCAAATTTCACTTCACCAACACCATCATCATCGGGTTCTAATTCATTTTTTACTTTTCCTTTTTCCACATAATAGGTAGATGGTGTACTATCCAATCCTTCAAAATAGGTTCGAATCGTCTCTAAATTTTCTTTACGATTTGGATTTGGGTCTCGATCAATACTTACTTCATATAAAATCACATGATGATTTTTTAAGTATCTGTCTAACATTTCTTTCATATCTTCACAATGAGAACACCAGCTCTGTGTAAAGAAGATTGCGAAATCATCCTTGTTCTCCATTTTTTCTTTCATTTCAGCAACGGAAATTCGAATAATTTCCCCTGGTGTCTCATCTCTTGTATAAGCACCGCACCCAGTTACTAAACATAGACAAATCAATGTCATAATGATTTTCATTTTTTTCATGTTGATCCTCCATATCACAATTTTTAGTATAGCAGTTTCCATTTAAAAGGTAAACTAAAAGCAGGTGTTACCCTGCTTATTCTTCATCCTGTGCGTCTTGATCTTCTCTAGGCAATAGACGTAAACGCAAACGTTCAATACGGTGGTTCTTAATTTCTAAAATTGTGAATTCTAAGTGATCATATACAATCGTAGAACTTTCTCCATCAGCAGGAATTCTTCCTAACTGATCAAGCACGAACCCGCCTACTGTATCGTAATTATCATTTTCTAATTCGATATCTAACGTTTCATTTAAATCTTCAATTGGCATCGAAGCATCAATCTCATATAAATTATCATTTAACTTACGAATCATTAAATCAACGGCTTCATCATATTCATCTTCAATTTCACCCATGATTTCTTCAATCAAGTCCTCAATGGTAACAATCCCTGACATACCACCATATTCATCAATTAAAACAGCGATATGTTGATGAAGTTTTTGCATTTCTTTAAACAAATCATCAATATTTTTTGTTTCAGGCACGAAGTATGGTTTGCGTAGGATAGTATGAATGTTGACTGCATCAAATCCGACTTCATAAGCTTGCGCAAAATAATCTTTAATATTTAAAATACCAATAACATTATCAATCGAATCCTTATAGACAGGAATACGGGAATAACGCATTTCCATCAAGTCTTTGATATAAATTTCTTTTGGATCATCGATATCAATGCAGAATACATCTGTTCTAGGCGTCATCACTTCGCTTGCTAGAATTTCATCGAATTCGAAAATACCATCAATCATCTCTGCTTCTGATTCATCAAAAACACCTTGTTCATGACTATCTTCTAACATGTTACGAATTTCTTCTCTTGATAATGATTCTTCCACGTTTTCATCTTTTATACCAAATAAACGTAAAACAATAGCTGTGGAAACAGACAATACTTTGATAATCGGATAAGCAATCTTACTGATGATCAAAATAGGCTTAGCACAAAACATAGAGAAGCGCTCTGCTTGTTGAATCGCAATTCTCTTCGGTACTAATTCACCAAAAATCAATGTAATAAAAGAAATTAAGAAAGTAATTAATACAACTGCAACGGTGTTTGCTTGTGGTACTCCCATTGTTTTTAAAACAGTAGCTAAGCTATAAGAAATACCAGTGGCAGCACTTGCTGAGTTGAAGAACCCAGACAATGTAATTGCAATCTGAATCGTAGATAGAAAGTTTGTTGGTTCATCCATCAAGCGTTCTACTAATTTTGCTTTTTTATTTCCTTCCTGTGCTAGTCGACGTATCTTACCTTTATTAACAGAAACAATTGCCATCTCACTTGCAGCAAAATATGCATTTGTTAAAGTTAAAATAACGATCAAAATAATTTGTAATGTGATCGAATTCCCTGCGGGATCTGTATCCATATGTTAAAACCTCTCCTTTTTCTTATGTTTTAGTAAAATTGTATCAAATAGAAAACCTTTTGTGAATAGGTATCTATGATTTTTAAAAAAAAATCTTCCAACTGGAAGATTTGTCTTTTACATGGCGCCTCAAACAGGACTCGAACCTGTGACCTGCCGGTTAACAGCCGGACGCTCTACCAACTGAGCTATTGAGGCATTTCTTAATGCCCATTTATAATAGCATAATATTTTTAAAATGACAACAACTTTTTTACTTTTTTTATAAAAAAGGCAGAATTTTTAGTCATCCTGCCCTAGCATTATTCTTTTAATAAGGATATTCCTGAACTTGTACCAATACGACTTGCACCAGCTTTGATCATTTCTTGCATTTGTGCATGATTTCTAACACCTCCAGCAGCTTTGATCAAGCATGCGCCATCAACACTTTCCCTCATCAAGATCACATCGTCTAACGTTGCACCTCTAGTGGAAAAACCAGTGGATGTCTTGACGAAGGTTGCCTTTGCTTCTACACATAGCTTGCATGCTCTTTGGATTTCATCTCTTGTAAGCAAACAAGTTTCTAGAATCACTTTCACAACATGGCCATTACTTGCTTTCACAACCGCTTTGATATCTTCTAAGACTGCTGCATCATGTCCTGCTTTTAATTCACCGATATTCATCACCATATCAATTTCATCTGCACCATCTAGAATGGCAAGACTTGTCTCAAATGCTTTTGCTTTCGTACTCATCGCGCCAAGTGGAAAACCAACAACACTGCAAACACAAACATCGCTATCTTTTACTAGTGAAGCACAATAGGCTACCCAATAACTATTTACACAAACGCTTGCGAAATGATACGTCATTGCTTCCATGCATAATTGATGAATCTGTTCCTTCGTCGCATCGGCTTTTAAAAGTGTATGATCAATATATTTACTCGCTTCCATCTTCATCCTCCTATTATAAATATAGTATAGCATGTCTTTTCATTATGGTATAATACATTATAAAGAAAGAAAAGGAGATCAAATAGAAATGAAAGAAGTACAACTACATCACACATACGAAGAAACATGCACAGTGACAAAAGATATGTTAGCATGCAATGTAGGAAGTGGAATTGTTTCTGTATTAGCTACACCCATGATGATTGCGAAAATGGAACATGCTGCCTTAGAATGTTTAGCTCCATTTTTAGAAGAAGGCGAAACAAGTGTTGGAGTTATGATGAATTCCACACACGATGCTGCAACTCCATGTGGCATGAACATTGTCGTAACTGCTAAAATCGTTGCGATTGATCGTAAAAAAATCTCTTTTGAAATTATCGCAAGAGATGATCAAGATCAAATTGGAAAAGCAAGCCATGATCGCTTTGTAGTGAATAAAGAACGTTTTGAACAAAAAGCACAAGCAAAACTAGATTAGAATCCATCTTGGATTCTTTTCTTTTTAGTATTGTAAAAAAAAAAGATAAAAAAAAGATTCTCAATTGAGAATCATAATTTTTAAATGGTGGAGCTAATCGGGATCGAACCGATGACCCCCTGCGTGCAAGGC
>SAMEA104404100__coassemble_1688_pt1 | contig 19084 bp, 20 predicted proteins | sample SAMEA104404100__metabat2_high_PE_039 | metagenome-assembled genome bin SAMEA104404100 (sample SAMEA104404100) | Balaenoptera acutorostrata | reverse complement strand
TTGCTCTCTACTTTTAATATATTTTACATTTACTATTGGTGATTATCAAAAGTAGGGACGTCATTATTTTTATAATTATGACAAGTTAATTTACACCTTCTATCAGTACAAAAAACTATAAATATATTAAATAATATACAAAAAAAATCTCAAAGTATCAATCTTGATAAATTGAGATTCTTTAACTAATTTAATTCTTTACTTAATCATTCATTGCCCAATCAGGAACTTCATTGCCTCTTCTTAATAAAACGGCTTTTTGGAATTCTGTTTGGTTTAAGAATTCAAGAATGTCACGTTCTTCTTCATCGTTACATCCGATTAATAATTTTACTTCACAATCTTTTTTAAGGATATCTGCGCTAATCACAACAGCGTGCACTTGGTTTGATTTTTCGCTTCCTTTAAATACATCAATTGGAGCTTGATCATTTCCAGTGCTATCTGTTAAATATCCATAATCAACTGGATAAATAAGATTGCTATACTTGTAATGACAAGTATTACGTGGGCGGTCAATCACCAATTTACTAGATAAATATAAAGTGTCTAGTTTCTGCCAAAAAAATGCATTATTTTCAAATGAGCTCATAGTCGTCCTCCTATTCATATGTAACTATTACTTTATCTCTGGTAATGTCTTTTATTGTTTTGCATCCTGACATTGCCATCGCTTCCTTTAATTCTAATTGAATCTTTTTTAAATAAACAAAAATCCCATTCGCTCCATCACCAATGACTGCTAACGAACAAGGTCTACCAATCAATACACCATCTGCTCCTAAGGCTAGTGCTTTAAATACATCATTTCCACTGCGAAATCCACCATCGACAAAGATTTTCATCTTGCCTTGCACTGCTTCTACAATGGCTGCTAACATTTCAATACCACTTGGACTATCATCTAACACACGTCCACCATGATTGGAAACGATAATGCCATCTGCACCAGCTTCTAATGCTTTTAATGCACCTTGAACACTTAAGATTCCTTTTATGATAAAAGGTGCTTCAAGTCGTTGTTTGATATCTTTTAAATCCTCAACGCTTTTAAAGCCAACTGGTGTTACACTATTCCTTAGATTGGTTAATCCACTTGCATCGATATCAGAGGCAACTGCGATTACCTTTGCTTGATTACTTGCTTCAATTCTCCATTTCATATTATCCAACAACCAAGGCTTAATCGTTGGTACACCATATCCTTGATGTTCTTCAATAATATGCAATGGGTCAAGAAACATATCATCATACATACCATCACCAGTAAATGCGATCGTACCTGCATCAATGCAACCTTTCACCAATGCACTCGTGTAGTCATAATCACTAAGATCCGCACCATAATTTTGTTTAATGCCACTAATTGGCGCTGCATAAACTGGTAACGAAACAGAATGTCCAAAGAAAGTGGAAGAAGTATCAATATCTTCATTCGTTGTAATTGTATCCATTACAATCATAACTTTTTTCAACATTTCCGCATTTCTTACAAACGATGAGCCACTTCCCTTACCACCAGGTCCTGGAGTCAATCCACGGCAACTTCTCCCATCACAAGTTGGGCAGCAATGACAAATTGCACATCTTTTTTTCGCACTCGCATACACTTCATTCCATGTGTTCATCTTTACACATCACTTTCTTAAATTAAAAGATTTTCATCATGTTTCTTATATATTATAAGCGTTATGAAAATAATTATCAATACTTTTACTTTATTTTCATAATTCTTTCATCTTATTTTTTTACAAAAATCTATGCGCTTTCTTAATCTTTGTTTACCTCATCTAACCACGCAAAAAAAGCAAGTGGATCTTGAGGTAAGAAACCTTTTCCTTCCGCTACCATTTTCCCTTGTTCAATTTTATAGTAATGAGGAGTTTCATCTGGTTTTTCTAAGTGAGGCTTTAACTTGTTGATGTCTTCATTGAGATGCTCCATCGTATCATCTCGCATCACAACATTGTAGATATCAACATCATACATATGGGGATTTTCATCAATCATTGAAATCAAAGACTCGCAAAATCCACACTGCTTTCTTGTAAGCAATAGGATGAAAGAATCCTCTTGTTCAAATTTAACTAATACATCTTCCACACCTATTTCGATTCTTTCAGCCTTTGCTTCTTCTTTTGTACTGCAACCTACAAGCATCAGTAGGACGATTACCATTGGTACTATTCTTTTTTTCATCTTAACACCTCTTGAAAAAAAAGAAGAGTCTATCCTCTTCTTTATCATCATCTTAATGGAACATATCTTTACGTTTGAAAATAATCGTTGCAATCACACAGGCAACAATCGCAATCACCGTTGGGAACCACCACTGTGGCACTGGTAAACCAGAGACGTTCATTCCATAGAAACTAAAGATAATATTTGGAATGGACATAACAATGGTGATAACTGTCAATACCTTCATAACAATGTTTAAGTTGTTTGAAATAACACTTGCGAAGGCATCCATTGTCCCTGATAAAATATTTGAATAAATGTTACACATTTCAATCGCTTGATGAATTTCAATCATCACATCTTCTAAGATATCTTGATCGTCTTCATAAAGCTTAATCACTTTTCCACGCATGATTTTGTTTAATGTCACTTCATCTGATTTTAGTGAAGTTGAGAAATAAACAAGTGATTTTTCTAAGCCTAACATTTGAATCAATTCTTTATTTTTCATAGACTGGTGAAGATTATGTTCTGTACGAGAAGATACACGATCAATTTGACGTAAGTAAACTAAGAATCGTTGTGAAATCTTCAATAGTAACAATAATAAGAAACGTGTTTTTAAATCGGTATCCATGCCTTTCACACGTCCTTTAGCCATATCTTCAATGTTTAAATTATCATATAGGCAGATGGTAACAAGAATCCCTTTCATAAAGATGACACCAAGTGGCAAGGTTGTATAAGTTAATGTATTTTTTTCTGTCCCTTCGTCTTCATCAGCATTTGGATAATCCACAATGACTAATGTTTGTTGTTCATCATCATCGTAGTCAATATGTGAGCTTTCTTCTTCATCTAGTGATGCTTTTACAAATTCTGGCAATACACCAATTTCTTCAATTAAGTAGTTAATTTCATCCTGTGTTGGTGCAATCGCACTAATCCAACATCCTTTTTCTGGTTGATCGATTTTTTTCGTCAACGTACCATATGTCTTATAAATTTCAATCATAATTTCCTCCTTGTATAACAGGAGGAACTAGTGTAAATGCCTCCTGTTTCTATATCCATTTATATCATTGTTTATATTCGGGCTTTCGGGCTCTGGAGACATTTACAACACCTTCTTTCGTTATGCTTGTCTATTATAACATAGTTCTCTTTATTTTTTAATAATAGATTGATTGTTTTACACTGTTTGCATGTTCTTTTCCACATAGCTTTTCAATGATGGCGAATGCAAAATCAATGACTGCTGCAGCACTTCTTCCTGTGATCATATTGCCATCCACAACGGCATATTGATCCACATAAGTACCACCAAAGTCTTCATCCATACTTGTAAAGCAAGTATATTGTTTTCCTTTTAAATAGCCTGCACGACCAACAATTGTTGGAGCTGCACAAATACTTGCAACAACCTTATTCGACTCTACAAAGTCTTTTAAAATAGCTTGTACACGAGCATCTGCTTCTAGCTTTTGATAGTGAGGTCCTCCTGGTAAGAATAACACATCATAATCAGATACTTGTACATCATCTAAGTTCTTTAAATCGTCCATCGCAATTTGAAAACGACCACATGCTTTGGTAGCATCTAAGGCAGCTACATCGATTTCAATTTGCGCTCTACGTAATAAAGCAATGGTTCCCACTGCTTCTAATTCTTCAAATCCATCCGTCAAGATACATAATACTTTCATAATTGTTAACTCCTTACTTTTATCATGATTATTATAACGCTTTTTCTTTGTGAAAAAAACTACAAGTATTCATATTTAGTGGATATTCTATATAAAAATATGATAAAATTACGGAGTAAAAAGGGAGTGGTAATATGAAAGTTGTTATTGCTTGTGATTCATTTAAAGGATGTATGACATCAAAACAAGTCGCAACACAAATTACAAAAGGTATTCACCGATTAGATCCCACAATACAAACCGTTTCCTATGTCATTGGAGATGGTGGTGAAGGAACCGTTGCTGCCTTCCATGAAACTTGTCATGGTGTGATGCAACAGGTCAAAACAACTGATGCTTATGGTAAAAAAATAGAAACAAACTATACGCTGATTGAAAATGGCACATGCGCCGTGATTGAAGTTGCAAATATCATTGGTTTAAGCATGCACCCAAGAGAAGCAAGAACGCCTTTCTTCGGTAGTAGCTATGGCGTTGGTACCGTCATTCTTGATGCAGTAGCAAAAGGATGTAAAAAAATTATCATTGGTCTAGGAGGTAGCGCTACAAACGATGGCGGTATGGGCTTATTACAAAGCCTTGGAGCAAGATTCTATGATCACAATCACCAATATCTTTCTCCACAAGCAATCAACCTAGATAAAATACGCTACATCGATTTCAATCGATTAAACAAACTAGAAGGCATTGAATTAATTGCTGCCTGTGATGTAAAAAATTATCTTTTAGGTGAGCAGGGCGCAACCTATATTTTTGGCAAACAAAAAGGCTTCTATCCAAATCAAATCAAGAAATTAGATTTAGGGATGGAAAACTTGCGTGATCAAATTCTTCGCTATACCAGTATTGATATCAACACCTTTGAAGGTGGAGGAGCAGCTGGTGGTATTGGCGCTGTCTTAATTGGGTTATTAAAAGCTAAGATGATTCCAGGTATTTCTTTATTACAAAGTTATAGTGATATGGAAGATGCGATTCAATCTTGTGATCTTGTCATTACAGGTGAGGGTCAAAGTGATCGACAAACGATGTTTGGAAAAGTTCCTGTTGGAATCTTAAACATCGCAAACAAATATGACAAGCCATGCATCTGCTTAAGCGGAGCCTTAGGAATTGGTTATATGGATCTATATCCACTTGGTTTTGTTGGTATTTACAGCATTGCAGATCGTGCGATGTCCTTCCAACAAGCACTTGAAAATGCACCAGATAAATTAGAAAGTGCAACCTACAGTATTTTTAAAACAATTACTTATTTCATGAAAAACGGGCGTAATTAACTTACGCCCATTTTTTATACCATTAAATCATGTCCATCATAGTGTTCTTTTTCTTCTAACTCTTTACTTGCCATATCTAAGATTTGCTCTTCTTGATAAGCGGTACTCTTTGTGATGTGCTTATAATATAAAATCGTATAGAAATTTGCAATCGCATCAAAGATCAATAAGAAACTAAACAAATTATGTAATGTATGCTCATCAAAGGTACATAGGATTAAACTCATACCAGCTGCAATGGGAAGAATGGCAAGTAGGGTATGAATTTTCCACTGTCCAATTTCTAAGCGAAGCAAATTCATCGCATACTGCAAACGAAGAATGCTATCTAATACTACAAGTCCACTTAATACAATCGGATAATTATCCACGATGATATAAGGCTTACAAGCAATCACAATACCAACTAACATATATAAGACACCAAAGGAAAAACGAAATTCATTTGGCTTCATGTAATCCTTCTTCATGAAGTAAACTAACACTTGAAATAAACCAAGCAAAGCAATCACAATGCCAGTAATCATAAAGAAATTCGTATATTGTTCTTTAGTAATCGTATACGATAAGATGGCAAAGATGAAGTAAAACACGGATAGTATTAATAACTTCCAGTTCTCAATTTTGATGTTCATCAAATCCCCTCCTTTTTTTTAATTATAACATAAAAGAAGAAGAGGATTCTCTTCTTCTCTATAGATTTTCAATCGGTTTACGTTCTGCTTTTAAATTATGTGTCTTCTTACTTCTATTTTCTAATTCTTGATTGATATCATCTAGCGTAATGCCTTGATCCACTAATAATACACTTAAGTGATAAAGCAGATCACTGACTTCATAAATCGTATCTTCTTTTGTTTGAGACAAGGCTGCAATGACGACTTCTGTGCATTCTTCTCCCACTTTCTTTAAGATTTTCTCTGTTCCTTTATTAAATAAATAAGTCGTATACGATCCTTCTTCAGGATGTTCTTTACGCTCTTTGATTGTTTCATATAATACATCTAATTCTTTCATAGTTCTACTCCTTCAATATTACGATAGAAACAACTATGATGTCCTGTATGACAGGCTGCACCATCTTGTTTCACAATTAATAAAATGGTATCTTCATCACAATCAATACGGATTTCTTTGACATGTTGATAGTGACCACTTGTTTCTCCTTTGACCCATAGTGCTTGACGAGAACGACTATAGTAAGTCGCAAGATTGGTTTCTAACGTCTTTTGTAAGCTTTCTTCATTCATATAAGCAAGCATTAAGACTTCCTTTGTTTCCACATCTTGCACAACACAGGGAACAAGTCCATTTCCTTTTTTAAAATCAACCATTTATCAACACACCTTAATTCCCTTCTTTGTTAAGTATTCTTTCACTTGTGGAACACTGACGGTGTTGAAGTGAAACATACTTGCAGCAAGTGCTGCATCGGCTGCATCTTGTTCAAAGACAGATGCAAAGTCTTCTAAAGATCCACAACCACCAGATGCAATAACCGGTACATGGACAGCATCTTTGACAGCTTTAGTCATGGGAATATCATAGCCCTCTTTGGTACCATCAGCGTCCATGCTTGTCACTAAGATGCTGCCAACACCTAAGGCTTCAGCTTCTTTGACCCATTCGATTAAGTCTTTTCCACTATCGACATTACCACCATTGATGACAACATTCCATCCACTTTGATCCTCACGCATCTTTCCATCTGCTGCTAAAACGATAGCATCCTTACCAAATAAGTCTGCCCCTTCTTTTAATAATTGTGGATTGCGAATCGCAGCAGAGTTTAAAGACACTTTATCACAACCTGCATCTAATAAGGTTTTCATATCTTCAACACTACGAATTCCACCACCAACAGTAAATGGAATGGTTACTACATCCGCAACCTTTTTCACCCATTCTACCATGGTTCCACGATTTTCATTTGTTGCACTAATATCTAAAAAGACTAATTCATCAGCCCCTTGTTCACAATAGTTTTTCGCAAACTCCACAGGATCTCCGACTTCTTTTAATCCCACGAAGTTTACACCTTTGACTACTTTTCCATTTTTTACATCTAGACATGGAATGATTTTCTTTGTATCCATCCTTATTCCTCCTTGCATACTTGCAATGCTTCTTCTAATGATAATGTATTTGCATACATCGCTTTTCCGGTAATCGCACCATATAAATGCAATTGTTTCAATGTTTGAATATGATCGATATTCTTGATTCCGCCACTCGCAACAATTTGCATCTTCACTTCTTTTGTCAATGCTTCAAGCATGTCCACATTTGGTCCTTCCATGGTGCCATCTTTGGCAATATCTGTCACAATGATGGTTTTCACGCCTAAGGCTTCCATCTGTTTCGCAAAGTCAATGTAGTATAATTTAGACTCTTCTAGCCAACCTCTACCACACACATAGCCATTCTTGCAATCAATGCCAACGGCAATTTGATCCCCATAACGAGCTAGTGCTTCTTTTAAGAAGTCTTGATCTTCGATGGCAGCAGTACCAAGAATCACTCTTGAAATTCCATGATCTAAATAAAACGATACATCCTCCATACTACGGATGCCTCCTCCAATTTCCACTGGAATCTCTAAGGCTTTCGCCACTTCACAAATAATTTGTTGATTGCATTTCTTTCCTTCTTTTGCCCCATCTAAATCAACCATATGCAAATACGTAGCACCCTTTTCTTCAAAGCGTTTCGCTGCTTGCATAATATCTGGTGCAACTTGTTCTTTTGAATCATAATCGCCTTGGTAAAGACGAACTGGTTTTTGATCAATAATATCAATTGCTGGAATAATAATCATAGGGATTCCTCCTTATAACATACCCTTTGTACTAGGTAAATCATCACTGACAATGGCACAGGCTTGTTTTAAACTACGACCTAGTGCTTTAAAGATGGCTTCTACTTTATGATGATCATTTTTTCCATAGAAGACATTCACATGAAGGGTAATTCCTGCTTGAAACGCTAGTGCACGCAAGAATTCCTCTGTCATTTCACAAGAGAAAGTACCAATACTATCTCTTTTTAATTCACAGTTATAAACTAAATAACTTCTTCCACTAATATCAAGTGTCACATTGCATAGGGTTTCATCCATTGGAAGATTCATAGACCCATAACGAGCAATCCCTCGTTTATCCCCTAAGGCTTCACGAATACAAGTTCCTAGGATGATCCCACAATCTTCCACTGTATGATGGTCACAAACATATAAGTCTCCCTTGGCATGCAAGGTCAAATCAAAGCCTGAGTGAAAGGCAAAGAGTGTTAACATATGATCAAAGAATCCAACACCAGTATCAACATCTGCTTTTCCTGTTCCATCTAGATTGATGGCACAAAAAATCTTAGTCTCTTTGGTATTTCGTTCTAGTTTTGCTTCTCTCATACCCTTTCCCCCTCTTCAAATTGTTTAAGAATTGCTTTGACAATCTTATTTTCTTCTACACTACCAATCGTAATGCGGAAGCTATCATCTTGATATGTACGTAATACGATGTCTTGTTCTTCAAACAAGGCAAATAATTGTGCTTTCTTTGGACAACGTCCATAAATATAATTCGCTTTTGAAGGATACATGCGCATGCTTTGATAGTCTTTGACTGTGTCATAGAAAACATCTCGTTCTTGTTTAACAAGCTCAATTCGCTCTTGATAACGAGCAGCATACGACAAGACCACTTCTCCAACCATCTGATCAACAGATGAAATATTATAAGGAACAATGGCTCCTCTTAGTTTTTCAATCACTTCTTTTTTGCCAATCAAGAACCCAAGTCTTGCCCCTGCAAGTCCATAGGCTTTTGATAGTGTGCGAGTAACGAATAAGTTGTCATAGTTTCCAACTTCATCAAGCATCGTTTCATCCGCAAACTCCCCATATGCTTCATCAATAATAATTGGGGTATTTGGTAGGGCGTTTACTAACGAAATCAATGCTTCATTGCTTTGTGCATAGCCTGTTGGATTGTTTGGATTCGAAAACAAAATAAGATCTGCTTGTTGTGCTTTCGCAAAGTCAATGAAGCCATCGATGGAAAAGCTACCATCCTCATTGGTTTCATACTTCTTCACATTTGCTTCTTGCATCGATGCATAGTAATCATACATCGAGAAATCTGGTTTTAAAGTAACTAAGGTTTTCCCTTTTCCTAAATAGGTCCCAATCATAAAGCCAAGCATTTCATCACTACCATTTCCAGCGATGATGCATGCTGGATCTTTTTGAATCACATTAGCATAAGCTTGAATTAAATCCGCACTTGTTTCATCAGGATAGCGGTTAAGTGACAAGGTTTCAAAGCGTTGGATGATGGCTTTACGCACATCCTCATCCACATCACGATACATCTCATTAGCATTCAACATGATGCGTCCTTGTTTCTTTGCGCTATATTGTTGCATCTGTTTCATGATAGACGTACCTTCACTGCATTCGCATGTGCCTGTAATACTTCTTCTTTCGCAATACACATAATTTTTTCTGCATCATCTTGTACTGCTTGTTGACTATAGTGTAAAAAACAGCTCTTCTTAATAAAGCTATCCACACCTAATGCACTTGAGAAACGTGCTGTACCACTCGTTGGTAAAACGTGGTTGGTTCCTCCAAAGTAATCTCCAATACTTTCACAAGTGTAGTAACCTAAGAAGACACTACCTGCATGTTTGATGCGACCAAGTAAAGCCATTGGTTCTTTGACCATCAACTCTAAGTGTTCTGGGGCAATCGCATTCGCAAAGTCACAGCATTCTTCTAAATTATCACATAAGAATGAGCGACCATAGTGTGCAAGCGATTGTTTCACGATTTCATATTTTGGTAACACTGCACTTTGTTTTTCTAATTCTTGATTCACATCATCAATTAATTTTTCACTTGGTGTAATTAAAATGGCACTAGCCATTGGATCGTGTTCTGCCTGTGACAATAAGTCAGCCGCTACATAACAAGGATTGGCATCTTCATCCGCAATGACTAAAATTTCACTTGGACCGGCGATCATATCGATATCGACTGTTCCAAATACTAATTTTTTCGCTGCTGCCACAAAGATGTTTCCTGGACCAACAATTTTATCCACACGCTGAATAGACTCTGTACCATACGCTAATGCCGCAATACCTTGCGCCCCACCAACTTTATAAATTTCACTCACACCTGCAATACGTGCAGCTGCTGCGATGTTTGGGTGCAAGCCACCTTCTTTTGATGGAGGTGTAATCATCACAATACGTTTCACTCCTGCAATTCTTGCTGGAATGGCATTCATCAACACACTACTAGGATATTGTGCACGACCACCTGGAACATAAATTCCTACACTATCAAGTGGTAAGACACGCTGTCCTAAGTAAACACCCTTTTCTTTTTCTAGAATATAACCACTTTGTAATTGTGCACGGTGGAAATATTCAATGTTTTCTTTTGCTTCTTCCATAGATTGAATGAAGAAGGGATCTGCTTTTGCGGCAGCTTCTTCGATTTCTTCATCACTTACACGAAGGGCATCTAAGTCAATGCCATCAAATTGTTTTGTATAACGCTTGACTGCTTCATCTTTATTCTTTTTTACATCTTGTAGAATATTTGTGACTGTTAAAATCACATCACTACTCATATCTTCACTACGACTATCTAAATAAGCTCGAAAAGCTTCATGATCTTTTGGATTCATTCTAGTTAACATCTTCATCACCTATACTTTCTTTTAAATCATTAATAATCTTTGCAATTTCTTTCCTCTTTAATTTAAAACTTGCTTTGTTGACAATGACTCTTGCACTAATATCACAAACGGTATCAAAGACGATTAACCCATTTTCTTTTAGGGTTGTCCCTGTTTCCATGATATCGACAATGCCATCACATAAGCCAAGAATTGGCGCTAATTCAACACTTCCATCAATCTTGATGATTTCCACATCCATGCCTTTTTCTAAGAAATAATCTTTCGCGATATGTGGATACTTCGTCCCAATCTTGACATGTCCCACTTTTTCAAATGGATTATGTTCTTCTAGACCTGCAACGATGAATTTGCATTTCCCAATCTTTAGGTCTAACATTTCATAATATTCTTTGTCCCCTTCTAATAAGGTATCTTTTCCTACGACACCAATATCAGCAACCCCATGTTGTACATAGGTGATACAATCATTCGCTTTTACTAAGAAGTAGCGAACATCATTCACAGAGTCTCCAAAGACTAACTGACGTCCCTTATCTTTTAAACATTCGACGCCATAACCACTCTTTTCTAATAACTTCACTGTGGCTTTTTCTAATCTTCCCTTTGTAAGAGCAACAGAAACACTCATCTTTTAAGCCTCCTTCACAATGGTCACTTCATCGTACGTTTCATCTTGTACAAATGCGACAATATATTGTTTTCTCAATTCTTTTCCTTGTCTTAATGCTTCCACTTTATCCTTCATTGGATAATACAAGGTAATGGATTCTTTTTCTCTTTGTTTTGCTTCTAGCATTGGTAATACATAATCTAGTTTGACAGAAAAACCAATGGCTGGCATCGGATTGCCAAATTTTTCTAGCAAGCGATCATAACGACCACCACTTAATACACTTGCGCCACTTCCTTCAATATAACCTTCAATTAATAAACCACTGTAGTAATTCAAATGTGGAACTTTACCTAAATCAAAGGTAATATGATCAGAGTATCCTAATTCTTCTAATTGATGATACATCTCTTTTAAGTTGGTAATAATACTACGAAGCTTTGCATTATAACAATATGGTAAGGCTTCTTTTAACACTTCTACATCTCCACATAACCATGGCAATTGTAAGAAGAATTTATTCACTTCATCATTCAAATGTAAAGAATCTAAGTATGTTTCTAATTCACTCATACTCTTACGATCAATTAAGTCCGCTAAGATTTCCATCTGTTCTTGACTTAATTTCAAGTCTTTACAAGCACTGTGGAAAAAGTTGATATTACCAATTTCTAAGGTATATGCTTTTTGATGCATCTTTTCCATGACTTCAAGTGCACAGACAACAATTTCTAAATCACTTTCTTGTGAACTTTGTCCAAATAATTCGATTCCACAATCGGTTACTTCACTTTGTTTTCCCGTAAAAGATTTCTTTACTTTATAAACATTGGCACAATAGCGAAAGCGTAATGGCAATGCTTGATCTTTAAACTTCGTTGCTACAACTCTTGCGATTGGAACTGTCATATCCATACGCAATGTTAGAATTCTTCCATTATGATCAAAAAATTTATACATCCACTCATCCTTTACCGTATCAAATCCTGTATGATAGGTATCATAATATTCAATGGATGGTGTCACAATCTCTTTATATCCATAACTATCAAACACTTCTTCAATATCATTCTGCAATGCTTTCTTTGCACTGCACTCACCTAGAATTAAATCCCTAGTTCCCTCAGGAATACTAAATTTTTTCATCGACTTCCTCCTTATACAAAAAAAGCTTTCATCCAAAGGACGAAAGTTACCTTACGTGGTTCCACCTTATTTCGTTGTCTTATGATTTGACAACCTCCATGAGCCAACATCTGACTCAGCATGATAACGGGTGCTACTAACCGGTTTTGATTACTCACTTCACCAAAACAGCTCCAAGATGTGTTCATAACAGTTCTTCATATCTTCATTCCAGCAACCAAAGACTCTCTGTGATGCATCCCTGCTACTACTTTTTCTTTTCAAGGCATGTTTCATATATCTATATATTAGACTTGTGCATTGCAAATGTCAATGTAATTTTGAAATATTTTCATAAAAGCCAACATTTGTTTCAATTATTTTCAGCAAGCGCTTAACTTATCATAAATAAAGGGTTTCTAGACAAACACTAGAAACCCCTGTTTTTCTTATTCTCTATTTTTTAGGACAACCGCTGGTGTTACGCTCTTAATCTTTCTCATCAATACTTGATGAATGATAAGGTATAGCACGATGACAACGGCATAAATCAAGATAAAGAAGGATGGTGACATTGTAAGATTCATCGAACTTGCGACATCGGTTACCATATAAGGATAGATGGCATCGATGATGATCTTCGATAAGACTAAGATGATTGGCATACCTAGGGCTACAAGCATGAAGTTTCCATCAAGATAAATCTTGCGAATCTCTTTTGCTCGATAACCAAAGATGGTTAATAAGGAAATACTTTGTGCACTTCGCTCAATCATCACTTTCATCATTAAGTACATGACTGCTACAAAGATCAAGGCAGAAACACCTACCATCATATAAATCATGCCCCACATCAATTCTAGATAAATACTAGAAGCATCAAAGATATCTTGTTTTGATGTAATCGCATAAACATAGTTTGGATCAATGTCTGCTTTTTCATCCGTGAAGACTACATTATAGTAATCTTCCTCAATATCAAATAAATCTCTCATTTCCTCTTGATCCATGAAGATATAAAAACTAGGCGCATACTGTGTGATCGCATCCACAACAAAGGTATGTGTTTTTTTCTCACCTTTTTCTTTCACTTCAAAAGAATCACCAACATCTAATTGAAACTTCGATGCGATACTACTAGAAATCGTCACATTCTTCTTTGACTCTTTTAACTTCACATCAAAGAATGACTTCGTATCATCCACACCTAAGATTGAAACATCAAATGTTGTTCCAACAGATGCAATTTCACCCTGTTTCGATACGACTTTTTCATAGTCATCCGAAATGGTAGCTGGTGGATACTTCAAGGTATACATATATTCAAATGGTACATCTCTCTTATTATCCACACTGACATTATGACACATCGCATAAATATCAAGACCTAACATCAATAATAAACAAGCGATGAACATACTTAATAAGATAGTAATCGAAGAGCGCATCTCACGTAAGAATTGACGTTTTTGAAACATACGAACAAAGTTCTTTGTACGAATCTTTCGATGACTCACTCTTCGTTGTTTTGATTCCATACGAATCAAACGTAAAGCTGGTTGATTTAACTTTTTAAAGATCACAACACAATTGACAAGTGCTGCTACAAATGCTGGCATCACACAGGCATACACAATGACATATAGTGGATGTATGGTTTCCATTAAAGGAAGGGAATAATACAACAAGCAATTTTGTAATTGTAGATCAATCATAAAGTCAGTAAAGCCAAAACACATACCGATGGCACCTGCAACAAAGGATACAAGCACTGGTAAGCATAAGTAATGAAGCAATAAATCTTTCTTCTTCACACCTAATGCATACAATGTACCAATCACGCTTTGATCTTTTTCAATCTCATGAGAAACAAAGACAGAAATGACATAAGATAATAAAGCAATGACAATGACACCCGCAAACATTCCACTTTGCTTGTTTGTCACTTGATCGAGTTTGGCAGCACCAATTCTAGGATTATCAGCTCTAGGTACATGCATTTCTAAGTTTGCAATCGTATCTTTCATTTTTTTATCACTGACTTCTTTATTTTTTAGATAAGCATAGTTATACACTTCCGCCTTGATGGATGTCTTACTTTCTTTTAAAGCTTGATAACTCTTTTCACTCACCCAAGCAACGCCAAAGGTTTTACTATCCACACTTGCATCACTCATATTATTCAAGGATGCTTCATAATCAGGAGTAACACTAATCCCACTGACTGTAAACTCTTTGTTACCAATACGAATCTTATCACCAAGTGCTACATGATGAACTTCACTATAACGACGCTCAATCACAACATCATCATCGCTACCTTCTTTGCCTTCAATATAGCTTTGTTGGTTGATCTTCTGACGATGTTGAAAAACACGTAATGTTCCACCTGTTTTCACTTTGAAATCCTGATAGAACATCTCTTCTACCTGTAAACCAAGATCTTCTACTTTTTCTAGTTCTTCCTTTTTCAATGGGATAAAGGTAGAAAAAGATCCATCTTCTACATGATGATCTTCTTGATATGCCTCACTTTGTACGATGACCGTATCTGCTGCAGATACAATTCCTACAATTAAAAACATACTCAGCATGATCAATGCCATCAATGTCAAATACTGAAAGATATTCGCTTTAAGATTTCTTCCAATACGTTTTCTTAATATTCTTTGCATATAGAAACCTCAAACGACTAAAGATCTTGTAGATCTTTGGCAGCAATCTTCGTTTCGTTTTCATATTCTTTATAGATCAAACCATCTTTGATAAAGATGACTTTATCCACCATATCTTTAATCGCATTATTATGCGTCACAATGATCATTGTTGTGCCATAACGCTGATTAATCTTCTCTAATAAAATTAAGATATCTTTACTACTCTTAGAATCCAATGCCCCTGTAGGCTCATCACATAATAATAACTTTGGATTTTTCACAATCGCACGCGCAATTGCACAACGTTGTTGTTGCCCACCTGATAATTGTGATGGAAACTTATTCTTATGATCTTTTAATCCTAATAAATCTAATAACTCATCACTATCCAAAGGATCCTTTGACAGATAATGACAAACTTCAACATTTTCACGAACAGTTAAGTTTGGAACTAAATTATACATCTGAAAAATAAAACCTAGGTGATCACGACGATAGTTTGCCAATGCCCCTTGTTTTAGATTGGCAATCTCTAGTCCATCCACAACGATCGAACCAGAATCAACGCTATCTAATCCCCCAATACAATTTAATAATGTTGATTTCCCTGAACCACTTGAACCCTGAATGACACACATCTTTCCTTGTTCAAGTGTCGTGTTAATACCTTTTAATACTTGCATATAGCTTTCATCTTTACCATAGCTTTTTTTAAGGTCTTTTACTTCTAAGTACATAATGCCCTCCCAGTTCATCTAATGATTTGTTAGATGATGCTAACTATATAAATTATTATAGCACTCTGCACTTACGATATCAATAAGTCAACATTTATGAAGTAAAGTCAAAACCATCAATGTCATCTAGGGTACATTTACGAATGATATGCTTTGTTTTCTCAACTGGATAAGGCACCTCATCTTCACTTACATATTCTACTCTTTCCACTTTCGCAATGGTTTCTTCGTTGTCTTCTCCTACTGGAACAAGCACATAATCCCCTTCTTGCACATGATAATCATCACTGATGTAGTAATACGTTCTATCGTCTTCATCATCAAAAGACACACTACAATAGATCAAATCATTCACTCTAGGATTCATCTTATTGAAATAACTATCATCCAACAACTCACTAAAACGATAGAAAGAAATCATATAAAGCAATGCATTCGCAAAGTCTTCATAATCAACTGGTAATCCATTCGCATCAAAGTATCCTTGAATCACTCGATCTTCACCATATTCATAATTTATACAAATTGTATAAGTTTGTGTAATATCAGTAAACTGTACCACATCACTTGGATAAGGTTTTACTTCTTGGAATACCTCATGCTCAGATAATTCATCTAATAACGATGGAATTTCATTTTCAATTTCATAATGAAAAGACATCTTACAACGATCATCAATCGTACGCTTAATATCCAAACTTGCGCTATCACGATCAATTTCTAATGTTTCGTGATAAACAAAACGAATGGAACGATCCTCTGGATCCATATCATCATTGTCATCATCAAAAATCGTACGATCATAATCGATCGTAATGTGATTAATGATATCAACACTCTGATTTCCATCAAATGCAAACAAGTCTTCCATGCCTACATTTTCGCGAATTAAATTTGATAAATAACGCATATCCTCTTCTAAACTAAGGCTATCACTATATGTAAATTGTTCATCTTCTTCATTATATAAATATAAATCATAATATCCATCTGTTGTATCATCATCATTTCTATATCTATCTTTAAAGTGATCTTCTAACGCATTAAAGATTTCTTCTACTGCTCTTTTTTGTAGTTTAAACTCAGCAGCACGATTCTTAATTGGTTGATCCCCATTTGGATTTACACGATAACCAGATAATGAAAAATTCCCATCTCGATCAAGGGTGAAACTCTGCATAATTTCTTTATTATCAACTTCTTCAAAATGAAAAGGTAATGATGTACTTAATTCAAGTCTACATAATTTTCCACTAAATACTTCTGCTTCATAGTCCAACAAATGCGCCAACTGATGAAATGCAAGACTAAACCATTTTCGATTCTCTTCACTTTCAATTAAATCATCTTCACTGTTTGAAATCGTCTGCCATTTTTCTTGAATTGCTCCCCCAAGCAACACATAATTATCAATTGCACGTACAATCTTAAAAAAAGCATTTGCTTTTAAATAGGTAGCTTTTCCATAGTTTTTCATATACTCTTCTCTACTATTTGGCAAAAACTCATATTCTGCCCATTCATCGGCAAAATTATCATATAACAAATCCTCATGTGTGCTATTTTCATCTAAAAACAGATCTTCGCATTTCATTGCGAAACCTTGTAAATTATCTATATCGTTCATACTTATATCTCCTTTTTTTATTGTTTTTAGTATACCATATTCTTCTTCTTTTTATTCATTCTACTTCATAAAAAAATCAGTAGCTTGTACTACCGAGTAATAAATAAGCCTTGTAGGCATGATAGTAACGCTAGTCTGTATGAACGAATTGATGAAAAGTATGTGTTTCAATTCCTCATAGGCATGATAGTAACGCGAAAGCTAGTGCAAGAGAAGTAGAAAGTCAAAAGTTTCAATTCCTCATAGGCATGATAGTAACCAAGGAGTGTTGATGAAGAATGAAGGAAAATACAGTTTCAATTCCTCATAGGCATGATAGTAACTCAATTAAAAACAATCTATTCGCAACGAAAAAATCAGTTTCAATTCCTCATAGGCATGATAGTAACTTGTTTAAGTCAAACTCTAATGTTAATTTAACCAACGTTTCAATTCCTCATAGGCATGATAGTAACTCTAACTCCGTTCGCCCAGTTTTGAATAGTTCTAAGGTTTCAATTCCTCATAGGCATGATAGTAACCAAAAGGGTGTTGACTACTTCACAAATCAAGATAAGTTTCAATTCCTCATAGGCATGATAGTAACAAGTGTAGGCTTTAAATTTACTTATCAAGACAACTTAGTTTCAATTCCTCATAGGCATGATAGTAACAGGTAAAATTGTCCTGTTTTCACTGTTATTATACAACTTTTCATAAATGTTTTAAATTTGTTTAAGATAAATAATCATTATAAACAAGATTTTATAAATTATTTCTGTCGACCCCCTTTTCTAAAAAAGCTCAAAAAGCCTTTATTTAAGGGCTATAATACAATTTGTTAAAAAACACATGTAAGGTCGCCAGAAAAATAATTAGTACTATTAGAGATATTTTTTTCTTTTATGATCACATTGTACAAAGATGATAAATATTATAATAGAAATTATCATGAAAAATCCTAATATCAAAATCTTTGTAGTTACCGATAATACTTTGTCAGGACTTTCGATAATATCTATCGCAATCCCATATCCACCAAAACTAAATCCTAATAAAGAAATAGTAAGTAAGATATAGTTTTTGATTTTATCTATTTTAAAAGATGCTAACTCACCTAAATCTTTAATTGGTCGATCTAGACTTTCAATTCCTTCTTTGATATACAATTGTTTTTGCAATAGATGATAGACGTCAATTCCTTGATCTTGATTTGAAATTTCTGGTAACAAGATTTGGTTTTCAAATTTACAATACTGTTCTTTTAAATGAATAGCATTAATTTTTGTACTTTTTAATTCCGCAAAGCTCAACGCTTTCTCTGAAAATAGTAATAATCCAAATCGTTGTGCTAATACTAATGATATAAAATATTTATATTCATATACAAATGGACGAATTACAGAATCATTAATTGATGAATCACTTGAAGTTAACAAGAAAAAAGAATAATTCGTTGCAGCATGAA
>SAMEA104404100__coassemble_1636_pt1 | contig 19593 bp, 18 predicted proteins | sample SAMEA104404100__metabat2_high_PE_039 | metagenome-assembled genome bin SAMEA104404100 (sample SAMEA104404100) | Balaenoptera acutorostrata | reverse complement strand
GCTTATTAGATATTTATCTTACTGATTGTAATGAAGACTATGAGGCAAAATATATCGAATTATGCAAGAAACATAGAGTGGATGGAATTATTATTTTTGAATGTTCTAGTTCTGCTAATATTAAAAAACAAATGAAAACATCAAAAATTCGTGTCTTATATTTATGTCCAACAACGACTGGTGTATGTGTTGATATTGACGAATATCAAGCTGCATATCAATTAGGGCAACATTTAAATACGTATCAACATTTGATGATTCGTTATTTAGGTAGTGATGTAAAACTAGCAAACATTCGTATTGAAGCAATTAAAAAAGCATATCATGCGAATAAACAACCACATGATTTTGCTGTTAAAATCACAGATGGTTCTTATACGAACAGTTATGAATGCATGAAAGAAATGTTTGCGGAACAATTAGATTTGCTTATTCTAGAAGATGATACTCTTGCAATTCCTTTCTTAAAATACATTTTAGAATATCATATTAAAGTACCTCAAAATGTGTCTGTTGTGACCTTTGCAGGTACAGAATTAACGCAAGTTTTTAGTCCAGTGATGACAAGCATGATTTATGATTATGAAGTCTATGCACAAGATATTGTAGCAACGCTGCTTGCTATGATTGAAGGTGAAGAATTACCTAGTCGTCAACTGATGTTTCATCTTCAAGAAGGAGATAGTATTCGATAATAAAAAAAATAGGGGATAACTCCTATTTTTTTAGTTTCTTGATGACAGCATGATAACCATCGATTTTATCTTTGGCAATTTCCTTATAAATGTTTTCTTTTCTACTTTCATACATCATCATTGCCCAATAGCACCATAATGCATCTTCTAATGCTTCATATAAACATAGATTCTTTTCTGTTTCTTCATCAAAGTGATCAAAGTATGTATCATAAAAGAGTTGTCTTAATGTTTCATTATAAATGTTATTCTCACTTAAAAAGGACATGACATCAAATAATGGATCGTTATTTGCAGCATATTCATAATCAATTAAATACGTTTGATCATCAACAAATAAGATGTTTCCATCTACCCAGTCATTGTGACAAAGCGTGTAGTGATGCTCCATCGTTTCAATTTGTTTTAGAATATCATCTAGTCCATCAAATTCATATAAAGGATTGCAGACATGACTCTTATATTGTTGTAGTCGCTTGATTGGATCAAAGTAAGTATCCACTGTTTTATTTAACGAGTGAAACTTCTTCATGAGTTTTGCGACTCTTACAATTTTTTCTGGATCATCACATTCCTGATAAGTTTTTGCATGTTCTAAGTAACGCGTTACTTTATATCCACTGATTTCATCATAATAGATGGTTTCAACATCGATGTTTGCATCCTTGATGGCTTCTAAAGCAAGGGTTTCGTGATGACGATTCACAATGTTTTGTGCATCTTGTAGTGGAACACGTAAAACGAATTGTTCATCATCCATCGTAAGTAAGAAATTTTTATTTGTTAAGCCTTTTTGCATGTCTGTTAGTTTTAAATTTTTATTAAAAAAAAGAGAATCGAGAAATTGTAAATTCTTCATTATAAATCACCTCTAATATAATAGCATATTTGCTTAAAATTTGTTAAAATTAATGAGCGAAGAAGGTGAAGTTATGAAAAAAACGTTATTGACTACATGTAACGCGAAATATATTCATAAGAATCTAGCTTTACGATGGCTATATGTCACTTGTCCTAGCCAACAGGATGTTAAGATTAAAGAATATGTCATTAAAGATGATATTCATAAGATTGTACAAGAGATTGTCGCAAGTGAGTATGAAGTCATCTGTTTTAGTTGTTATATATGGAACATTGAACCCATTAAAGAACTAGTAAAGGAATTAAAAGCATGCAAACCATCTTTACATGTTGTATTAGGAGGACCAGAAGTTAGTTATGAATCTTATGATTTAATTGATCAAGGTGTTGATGCAATTTGTATCGGTGAGGGAGAAAAATGTATTTGGGAATACATTGCTATGTTAGATGCTGATACGCCTTATGAAGTCAAAGGAATGTATACCAAAGCATTCCCAAATATGGAATATCAACGTGTGCCAATTGCCTGGTTAGAAACATTTGAAAATCCATATTTCTTAGAGATGGACAAAAGTTCTATGAACCATCGCTATTTGTATTTAGAAACAAGTCGTGGTTGTCCATATAGTTGTGCTTATTGTCTAAGTAGTGCGGATCGTTGTGTGCGTATGTTTTCAGAACCTTATGTCATTGATTTGTTGTCAAAGATTGCCAAGAGTGAAGTGACACAAGTGAAGTTTTTAGACCGTACGTTTAACTCGGATCCAAAACGTGCACTTCGTATTGCTCGTTATATCAATGAACACTGTGTCAATCAAATCTTCCAGTTTGAAGTCGTTGCTGAAACATTGAGTGAAGATTTATTAAACTTCTTTACGAAAGAAGCGGATGTTTCTCGCTTCCGTTTTGAAGTAGGTGTGCAATCGTTTAACTCGACAACGTTGAAAAGCGTAGGGCGAATTCAAAACAATGCAAGACTACAAGAAGTCATTGATCGTATGCGTAAAGCAAATTGTATATTACATGTTGATTTAATTGCTGGTTTACCATATGAAGGAATGGACAGTTTCCATCAAAGTTTTAACTCCTTGTTTGATCTAAAAGCAAGTGAATTACAACTTGGTATCTTAAAACTATTAAAGGGTACAAGATTAAAACGCGAATCGAAAAAATACAATCTTGTTGCCAAACCCTATGCTCCATATGATGTTGTATCAACGGATTGGTTGACAAAAGAAGAGTTGTTAGCGCTCCATGCATGTGCAGATGCGGTAGAAAAATTTTGGAATAGTTCTTTTGCATCGGATGCAATCTCTATCATGCTTGAGTTAAAATGGTTCCAAGACCCATTTACGTTGTTTTTAGCACTTGGTCAAGAGTACTTAAAATTACCTAGACCTTATCAACCTCATCAGTTATTATCATGTTTCTATCCGATTACGATGGATCATGCGAAAGAAGAAGTCGATGCAGTCTTACTAATGTCGTATTACAAACGCTTTAAACAAAAACCACATCGCTTTACCGATGTTTGGCTTTCAAATGAAAAGAAAAAAGAGATTATGCAAGTCTTCTTAGATAAAGGAATTGCGAATCAAAAAGAATTATTCTGTTATGGGTTATTAGATGTGGCTTATCATGATCATCAATTTGGCTATCAGCTTGTGTTATACAATACAAACCAAACATTGCCAAAGAGATGGTTTATTGATCAGTCATTAGAAATGATAAAGGAGATGTAAACATGAAAGAAATTATGATTGCGACTGCAAATGCGCATAAGATTGAAGAATTTAAAACAATGCTAGAACCACTAGGTTATCAAGTAAAAAGCTTGTTGGACTTAGATGAAGATATTGACATTATTGAAAATGGAAAAACATTCCAAGAAAATGCATTGATAAAAGCACAGACGATTCATGATCGCTTACATATGGCTGTGATTGCTGATGATAGTGGTTTAGCAGTGAATGCGATGAATGGAGAACCAGGTATTTATAGTGCTCGATTCATGGGCAGAGATACTTCTTATGATATTAAAAATCAATATATTATTGATTTTTGTAAAGATAAAGAAGATAAAGGAGCACAATTCGTCTGTGCGATTGCGTATGTTTCTAAAGAAGGAGATCACCGTATTTTTACAGGAGTTGTAGAAGGTGAAGTTGCTGATCACATGGAAGGAGCAAAAGGATTTGGATACGATCCATTATTCTATTATCCACCATATGGTACAACACTTGCGAATGTTAGTGAAGATCAAAAAAATAAAATTTCCCATCGAGGAAAAGCGTTAGCGCAATTTATTGCATATTTAGAAGGAGAGAAATAAGATGTTACACTTAGTTTTATTTGAACCAGAAATCCCACAAAATACAGGAAATATGATGCGTACTTGTATGGCGACAAATACAAAATTGCATTTAATTAAACCACTAGGGTTTGATTTAGATGAAAAACATTTACGCCGTGCAGGAATGGATTATATCGCTCAATTAGATTATAAGATGTATGAAAATTGGGAAGACTTTACTAGTAAAAATCCAAGCGATAATTATTATTATATGACTCGTTATGGAAAACATGCACCTAGCCAATTTGATTTCACTACATGTGATGGAGATATCTATTTGATTTTAGGAAAAGAAAGTACTGGAATACCAAAAGAAATATTATCTCATCAACTAGACCACTGCATGCGTTTACCAATGGTTGCCAACGCAAGAAGTTTAAATTTATCAAATTGTGCCGCAATTATTATCTATGAAGTACTAAGACAATTAGACTATCCAGGGTTAAGTGATGTAGAAGTTATTAAAGGTGAAGATTGGTTAGAACAAAAATAGACAATCTTTATACGATTATTGCCGTTATGAGAGTGTAATATTTGAAAAATACGTAAATTGTTATATAATAGAAAAGTAATGATCCTTTTAATTCTTTATTAAATGGATATATAAAGAAGAGGTGATTTTCGTTTGACTACTTCACAAGTGATGTTATTAGTCATTCTATTGTTATTGATTGCATTATCTGCATTATTTTCATCAACTGAAACTGCATATTCAAGTGTGAATATGATTCGTTTAAAACAGCTTGCTAAAAGTGGAAATAAGAAGGCAAGAATCGCTTATTCGATGTCTAATAATTTTACAGCTGTAATCACAACGATTTTGATTGGGAATAACGTTGTTAATATCTTAGCAACTTCACTTGCAACAGCTTTATTAACAGAGTTGTTTGGAAGTAGTGGTGTTGCTTTAGCAACTGCAATCATGACAATCTTAATATTGATTTTTGGTGAAATTGCTCCAAAAATCATTGCCAAAGCAAAGGCTGAAACTGTCGTCTTATTGGTGGCTAGACCCCTTCATTGGATGTTGATGATTTTTCGCCCAATCTCTGTTGTTGTTGAAGCAATTGAGCAACATTGGGAGAAGAAACTAAATATCACAAACGTTACAGCGACGGAAGATGAACTCTTAGAAATTGTATCGACAATTGAACAAGAGGGTGTTCTTGAACAAGAAGAACGAGAATTAATCGAAAGTGTTATTGAATTTGATGATCAACGTGTAAGAAACATTATGATTCCAAAAGAACGTGTGGTCTTCATTTATGATAATACGAGCGTTCAAGATTTAAAGAAGATTTTATTAGAAAACAAATTATCACGTCTACCAGTTGTTTCTTATCAAACCTTAGAAGTGATTGGGATATTGAGAATACGAGATGTCTTTGATGCAATGCTCGAAGATAAAGAAATTGTAGTTAAAGACTTTATTCAAGAACCAATTTATGTCACACAACGAAAGAAGTTACCAGATGTTCTAGCGATTATTCAAAAATCAAGAGAACATATGGCTATTGTGGAAGATGCGATTGGCTCTAGGCGATTTGTTGGTATTGTAACCCTAGAAGATGTATTAGAAGAGTTGGTTGGTGAAATCTATGATGAATATGATCCACTACCAAATCATGTTTTAGAAATTGGTTTGCATACCTTTGAAATCGATGGCAGTGTTTCTTTAATTGATTTCTTTGATCAATATGCTGAAGATCAACAACTGCCAAAAACAAAACAAAGAACATTTGCGAATTGGATTTTTGAATTAAACAACAACCGCAAAGTTCGTAAAGGAAGAGAGATTATCGTTGATAATTTCGAAATGAAAGTACTGGAAACTAAGGATGGCATGGCTGCTAGACTAGAGTTACAGATAAAAACATCTACGGATGAGGATTTATTACTATAGGAGGAAAATTATGAATGTTTTTTTAAAGGCTTTTCAGCCAGATACAGCACCTAAAGCATTAGGGCCTTATACTCCAGCTGTTAAATTAGGAGATTTTGTCTATTTATCAGGACAGATTCCTTTGAATCCAGCTACTGGGGAAGTGGAAGGAACTACAATCGAAGAACAAACTCACCAAGTTATGAAAAACATCAAAGCAGTTTTAAATGACATGGGACTAGACTTCAGACACATTGTTAAAACTACAATTTTTGTTAGCGATTTAAATGATTTCGATCAATTAAATGCCGTTTATGGATCTTACTTAGAAGAACCATATCCAGCAAGAAGTTGTGTACAAGTAGCTCGTTTACCTAAAGATGTAAAATTAGAAATCGAATGCATCTGCATCGATACATTAGTATACGAACAACAATTAGCAGCACAACAAAATTCATGCTCAAGCTGCTCAGGCGGATGCGACGGAGGATGTTGTTAATTAAAAGCTCTCCAAAAGAGAGTTTTTTTAACGAATAACGATTTTTGATAATCTAAAACGTATTAAATAGTGCAGGAATGTACGGGGGTATTAGTATGATTTTAGTGATCTTTATGTCAAAGAGCGATACTGTATGTGTGACGGGTGGATTTGATAAAAAGGTACATACGGTAAGGAATACAACGATTCAAAAGTTTATAGAAGATTTGTGCTTATCAAGTGGTTCTACATTTGAAGGAAAAGTCAATGCAAGTAAAAAGATTTTGCATATCCATCAAAAAGCACCTATTGTTCTACAACGTAATAAAATCTTGTTTCCTAGCGTATCGGCAAAAAGAGACGATTGTATTTGGGTAAATGCAAGTGCAATTAAAACATTTAAAAGAAAAGGAAGTTCAACAGTTGTTTATTTTCTAGATGATTCTAATTATGAAGTGCCTATCGAGTATCGTAGTTTTAAGCGACAAGTGAGCCGATGTAGGCAATATGAAGAGTATTTAAGGCAGGGAATGTTTCTTGAATAGTCATAGGGTTATATGTGACTAGGATACTTGATGCAATCGATTTTTGTTAGAAAGATTGAAGTGATACTATTAGAGGTCAGAACAACGAGAAAGAAGAGGATGCTCTTCTTTTTTCTTGAAATTATTCTGATAAACCATCTAGGAATAAATGACATAACATAGTATAATTTGAAAGTAGTGGGATAGGTGTTAGCAATGAATGAAAAAAAAGTAAATAAAGAACTTATGACATTAATTTGTGTTGTAATAGGGGCATTACTATGTGCAATCAATATTAATACGTTTATTAGTGCTGGAGGTTTATTTCCAGGTGGCTTTACGGGTATTACGGTATTAATTCAAAGAATCTGTGAAAAGTACTTTCATTTTACAGTTTCATATAGTCTAGTGAACTTTACATTAAATGCTATTCCAGCATATATTGGATTTAAGACAGTCGGGAAAAAGTTTACCTTTTATTCGGTTGTTATGATCATCTTAACAGGTGTATTTGTTGAAGTTTTACCAATTACAAATATAACTGAGGATATTCTATTAATTTCTATTTTTGGAGGTATTCTTCAAGGAATTGCATTAGGTATTGCCTTAAAAGGGAATGCAAGTAGCGGTGGTACGGACTTTATTGCAATGTGGATTTCACAAAAAACAAATCAACAAGCATGGAATTATATCTTATTATTAAATGCTGTTATGTTAAGTATCGCAGGTTATCTTTTTGGTTGGGATAAAGCGTTGTATTCCATTATATTTCAATTCTGTTCAACGCAAATTATAAAAATTGTTCACAAACGCTATAAAAAAGTGACAGTATTGATTGTAACGAAAACACCAGATGAGATTATCGAAGTCATTCATACTTTGACCCATCATGGAGTTACTCGTTTTGAGGGAATTGGAACCTATTCAAATCAGCATCGTACGATGTTATATACTGTTGTTGATAGTTTAGTCGTTAAACAAATGGTAAATCAAATTCGAATGATAGATCCAAGTAGTTTTGTGAATGTCACAAAGACTGAATACATCGAAGGAAACTTTTACCAGACACCAATTGAATAAGAAAAGGGAGGAAATTTACTTATGATTATGCACGATACTCGTTACCAGTATTATGTTGATGTGTTAAAAAAAGAATTAGTGCCTGCTATGGGATGTACAGAGCCTATTGCGATTGCTTATGCAGCAGCGCTTGCTAAAAAGGTACTAGATGATGATGTGAAACGTGTAGAAGTCTATGCAAGTGGAAACATCATCAAAAACGTAAAAAGCGTTGTAGTGCCAAATACAGGAGGGCGTAAAGGAATCTTAACTGCAACTGCAATTGGAATTTGTGGCGGAAATCCAGATAAAGAACTAGAAGTAATTTCAGAAGTAAAAGAAGAAGATATTGAAAAAATGGTGATTTTTTTAGATACAATTCCAATGCAATTACATCGCATTCAAAGTGGATGTACACTTGAAATTACGATTGAATTATATAGTGAAGAACATTCAAGTGTTGTTCATATTCGTAACACACATGCGAATGTCGTATTGATGAAACGTGATGATCAGACAATCTTTCAAAAAGAAGATATAAAAGAAATTGAAGATGGCTATTCTCTACAAATGAAAGAGATTTATGACTTTGCTTTAATGGTTGATATGAATGATGTAAAAGATACTTTACAACGACAAATTGATTATAACTATGCAATTGCCAAAGAGGGCTTATCTGGTAAGTATGGGGCATCTATTGCCAATGTGTTAATGCATACTTATGGTGAGCAAATTGAGGTAAAAGCACGCGCGTTAGCGGCTGCTGGTAGTGATGCACGTATGAGCGGTTGTGAATTACCAGTTATTATTAATTCAGGAAGTGGTAACCAGGGAATTACAGCTTCTATGCCAGTCTATGCATATGCACAAGAATTGAAAGTATCGCAAGAAACGCTTTATCGTGCGCTTGTCATTAGTAATCTAACTACACTGTATCAAAAACAATTCATTGGTCGTTTGTCTGCCTACTGTGGTGCAGTGAGCGCAGGAGCAGGAGCAGGTGCTGGTATTACTTACTTATTAGGCGGAGATTATGAACATATTTGCCATACTATTGTAAATGCGCTAGCAATCACAAGTGGAATTTTATGTGATGGTGCAAAACCTAGTTGTGCTGCGAAAATTGCATCGAGCGTTGATGCAGGTATTCTAGGCTATGCGATGTTTAAAGAAGGCAAACAATTCTATCGTGGAGAGGGAATTGTAGGAAACTCAATTGAAAATACAATGCAAGGTATTGGTCAAATCGCACGTGATGGTATGAAAGAGTGTGATGATGAAATCATTCGTTTAATGATCAATTCAACAAACTAATTAATATATATAAGATAAAAAAATCGAAGATTGTAACGAATATCAATCTTCGATTTTTTTTTATGTGATACTAACGAAAAAAAGTGAACCAAGATGGCTCACTTTTATATCTGTGTTTATTATGGACGTTTAACGATAACTGCAGTTCCTTGTCCTCCACCAATACATAGAGAAGCAAGACCTAATTTGCAATCACGTTTGATCATTTCATAGATTAATGATACTAAGATACGGTTACCAGAAGCACCTACTGGGTGTCCTAAAGCGATAGCTCCACCGTTAACGTTAGTTTTAGCCATTAATTCATCACGATCAATTCCGTGTTCTTCAACTAATTCGTGGATAACTCCTAATGATTGAGCAGCGAATGCTTCGTTAAGTTCGATTAAATCGATGTCTTGAAGTTTTAATCCAGCATATTGTAATGCATGACGGATTGCAGGAGTAGGTCCAAGTCCCATTACTAATGGATCAACTGCACCTTGTCCAATACCGATGATTTCGCAGATTGGAGTTAAACCATATTTTTCAACAGCTTCTTCACTAGCTAATAATACGAATGAAGCACCATCGTTGATACCAGAAGCGTTACCTGCAGTAACAGTTCCATCTTTAACGAATGCTGGACGTAATTTAGCTAATTTTTCTGGAGTTGATTTACGGTTAGGGTGTTCATCTCTGTTAAAGATTACTGTTTCTTTACGTAATTTAACTTCTACTGGAACGATTTCATCATCAAAACGTCCTGAGTCAACAGCTTTAATAGCTTTTTGTTGAGAAGCATATCCGAATGCATCTTGTTCTTCACGAGTGATGTTATATTTTTTAGCAATATTTTCTGCTGTAACACCCATGTGAACTCCGCTCATTGCATCAGTTAATGCATCATAAATCATATGGTCTGTACATTTGAAGTCTCCCATTTTGTTTCCTGTACGTGTGTTAGCAGGAATTAAGTAAGGAGCTCCTGACATGCTTTCAACACCACCAGCAACAACGATATCGTTGAATCCTGTTTGAATTGACATAACACCTTCCATAACTGTACGTAAACCTGATCCACAAACCATGTTTACTGAGTGAGAACAAACGTTCATTGGAATTCCAGCTGCTAAAGCAACTTGACGTCCGATGTTTTGTCCTAATCCAGCTCCAAGGACGTTACCACATAATAATTCATCTACATTTTCTGGAGCAACCTTAGCATCTTCTAGTAATGCTTTAACAACTGTAGCACCCATATCAACTGGCTTAACAGTAGTTAATGATCCTAGGAAACTACCGATAGCAGTACGTTTTGCACTAATAACATAAGTTTTTTTCATTTTCTTCTACCTGTCTTTCTTTAAAAAAATTGAAGTACTTTTTGTCGTGCTTCGTTTTACATACAATATGATACATAAAATATTTTAAGATGTCAACCACTTGTGAAAATATTAATAAGTAAAACGTAGAAAAGTGTAAGCGTTTTATTATATATAGAAAGAGAATCCATAAAAGTGGACTTATTTTTCATAAAAAAATATTTATTAAAATATCAATTTGTATCATATGTAGCAGTTGTAACCTTGAAAAATTACGATTTAATTATACACTTTTTATTACAGAAATAAATGTAAAGGCTTTAAAAATTACAGTGTTGCATGAAAAAGCGTTTACATACAACTTGTTAAAAATTTAACAAATTGTATTGACGAATTCAAAAAACAAGTTTAATATAGTACATGGATTACAGTTCAGAGGAACTTATGTATGGCTATAACGTAAATTATTAGCACATGAAAAATCCTATTAGTTCAAAATAGATTAAGGAGAGGAGAACACTTATGGACTTCATGTTAACAGAACAACACAAAATGATGAAGAAACTATTCGCTGAGTTTGCTGAAAACGAAGTAAAACCTATGGCAGCAATTATCGACGAAGAAGAACGTTTCCCACGCGAAAACGTTGAAAAAATGAGAGAGTGCAAAATGCTTGGAATTCCTTACCCAAGAGAATACGGTGGGGCTGGAGCAGATTACTTAAGCTATATTTTAGCAGTTGAAGAATTAAGTAAAAAATGTGGTACTACAGGAGTTGTCTTATCAGCACATACTTCTTTAGGTACTTGGCCAATTTTCCAATTTGGTACAAAAGAACAAAAAGAAAAATATTTACCAGACTTATGTACAGGTACAAAACTTGCTGCATTCGGTTTAACTGAACCAAATGCTGGTACAGATGCTGCTGGTCAACAAACAACAGCTACAAAAGATGAAGATGGAAATTATATCTTAAACGGTACTAAGATCTTCATTACAAATGCTGGTGAAGCAGATGTTTATATTATTTTCGCAATGACAGACAAAACAAAAGGAACACATGGTATTTCAGCATTTATCGTTGAAAAAGACATGCCTGGATTTACAGTTGGTCTTCACGAAAAGAAATTAGGTATTCGTGGTAGTGCAACTAGTGAATTGATTTTCAATAATGTTAAATTAACTAAAGATCATTTATTAGGACAAGAAGGAAAAGGATTTAAAATTGCAATGATGACACTTGATGGTGGTCGTATTGGTATCGCTGCTCAAGCATTAGGTATTGCACAAGGAGCAATCGATGAAGTTGTACCTTACGTAAAATCTCGTAAACAATTTGGACGTCCAATTTCTAAATTCCAAAATACACAATTCCAATTAGCAGATATGCAAGTGAAAACAGATGCAGCTCGCTTATTAGTTTATCAAGCAGCTATGGCTAAAGAAAATGGACAACCATATTCTTACTTAGCAGCTGAAGCTAAATTATATGCTGCAGAAGTTGCTATGGAAGTTACAACAAAAGCTATTCAATTAATGGGTGGATACGGATATACTCGTGACTATTCAGTTGAAAGAATGTTCCGTGATGCTAAGATCACTGAAATTTATGAAGGTACTTCTGAAGTACAACGTATGGTTGTTTCTGGCCAAATGTTAAAATAATTGAAGGAAAGGAAGAAAATCATGAAAATTATCGTTCTTGTAAAACAGGTACCGGATTCAACAGAAATCCGTGTAGATAAAGTTACTGGTACATTGATCCGTGCTGGTGTACCAAGTATTATCAACCCAGATGATTTAGCTGGTGTTGAAGAAGCATTAAAAATTAAAGAAGCTACAGGTGCTATCGTAACTGTTGTTTCTATGGGACCTCCACAAGCAAAAGATATGTTAAAAGAATTATATGCTCGTGGTGTTGATGAATGTATTTTAATTAGTGACCGTGCATTTGCTGGTGCAGATACATGTGCTACTTCTAGTACATTAGCTGCTGCAATTGAAAAAATCGGATATGATTTAATTATTGCAGGACGTCAAGCAATCGATGGTGACACTGCTCAAGTAGGACCACAAACTGCTGAACGTTTAAATATTCCACAAGTTACTTATGTAGATAAAGTAATTGAAGTTACAGATCAAACAATCACAGTTCGTAAATCTTTAGAAGAAACTGAAGAAATCGTTGAGGCTAAACTTCCATGCTTATTAACAACATTAAGCGGAATGAACACTCCTCGTTATATGAACTGTAATGATATCGTTGATTCTTTCAGCAAAGAAGTAAAAATGATGTGTTTTGCAGATCTTGACATTCCAGTAGAAAAAGTTGGATTAAAAGGATCTCCTACAAAAGTACATCGTACATTCACAAAAGATGTTACAGCTGAAACACAGACTTACGATATTCCAGCAGCTGAAGCAGCAAAATTAATTGCTACTACATTGAAAGAAAAACAAATCATTACAAAATAGGAGGATAAAATAATGGCTAAATTTGAAGGATACAAAGATATTTATGTATTCGTAGAACAGAGAAATGGCGTTATTGCTAATGTTGGATATGAATTAATTTCTGAAGCAAGAAAATTAGTTGCGTCAATTCCTTCAATGGGATTCCAAGTAGTTGGGGTTTTATTGGGACATAATATTAAAGATCAAGCACAAAGTGTAATTGCACATGGTGCTGACAAAGTAATCGTTGTAGATAATGAATTGTTAGAAGGATATTCTACACAATTCTATGCAGATGCATTAACTCAAGTAATTAATACATTTAAACCAGATAGCTTCTTAACAGGTGCTACAGTACTAGGTCGTGACCTTGCACCACGCGTTGCTGCTCGTTTAGATGCAGGTTTAACTGCAGATGCTACTAAAATTGAAATGGACTTAACAAAAGTTGAAGATGGAGAAGCTTTATTATTAGTAACTCGTCCAACATTTGGTGGTAACTTATTTGGTACAATCGTTTGCCCTGACACTCGTCCACAAATGGCAACTATTCGTCCAAACGTATTCGCAATGGATCCAATTGATGAATCAAGAACTGGTGAAATCGTTGAATTCAACCCTGAATTTGCTGATAAAGAAGCAAAAGTTGTTGTTAAAGAAGTAATCGCTAAAGTAATCGAAGGTGTCGATATCACAAAATGCGATATCTTAGTAGGTGCTGGTCGTGGTGCTGAAGGATGCTTAGATATGGTAAAAGCAGTTGCTAAAGAATTAGGTGGAGAAATGTGTGCAAGCCGTGCTGTTGTTGAAGATGGATTTGCAGACAAAGATGTTCAAGTTGGTCAAACTGGAAAAACTGTTCGTCCATCATTATATATCGCATGTGGTATCTCTGGTGCTTGCCAACACGTTGCAGGTATGGATAAATCAGATATGATCATCGCTATCAACCGTGATCCACAAGCTGAAATCTTCTCAATCGCTAACATGGGATTCGTTGGAGATGTAAACGAAGTATTACCTTTATTAAAAGACGAAATTATTGCTGCTAAAAAAGCATAATCAAATTAATTTGAAAGGATAGAATATCATTTCTATCCTTCTATTCTATGATAATAATCAGAAGGAGAAATAATTATGAAAAAAATTGGTGTTATTGGTGCCGGTACAATGGGACAAGGTATTGCAAATGCATTTGCTACAAACGGTTATGATGTTACTGTTTGCGATATTAAATTAGAATGGGCTCAAGGTGGAATCGATAAAATCGGTAAAAAATTAGACAAATTAGTTACAAGAGAAAAAATCACTGCTGAAAAAGCTGCTGGAATCAAAGCAAACTTAAAAGCTGGTGAATATGCTGATTTAGCTGATTGCGATTTAATCGTTGAAGCAGTATTAGAAATCATGGATACAAAGAAAGAATTATTCTCTAAATTAGACGAAATCTGTAAAGAATCTTGTATCTTTGGTACAAACACTTCTTCATTATCAGTTACTGAAATCGCTAAAGGAATCAAACATCCAGTTATCGGTATGCACTTCTTTAACCCAGCTGATCGTATGAAATTAGTTGAAGTTATCTCTGGAATCAACACTCCAGTTGAAACTAAAGAAACAATCTTAGAAGTTTCTAAATCATTAGGAAAAACTCCAGTAGAAGTTGCTGAAGGTCCTGGATTCGTAGTTAACCGTATCTTAATCCCAATGATCAACGAAGCTGCTACAATTCTTCAAGAAGGAATCGCTTCTATCGAAGATATCGATACAGCTATGAAACTTGGAGCTAACCACCCAATGGGACCTTTAGCTTTAGGTGACTTAATCGGATTAGATATCGTTGTTGCTATCATGGATGTATTATTTGCAGAAACTCATGATTCTAAATATCGTTGCTGTACTTTATTAAGAAAAATGGTACGTGGTGGTAAATTAGGTCAAAAAACTGGTGTAGGATTCTACGATTACACAAAATAATTTAAAATAATATGTTATGTAAGTGAATCTATAATTTCTTGATCCATTGAAATTGTGGATTCACTTTTTTAAAAATAAAGTGAGGATAATAATTATGGAAACTATTTTAGTAAATTACGAAGGACATGTTGCTACTATTACAATCAACCGTCCAAAAGCATTAAATGCATTAAGTACACAAGTTTTAACAGAACTAAATGAAGCTTTAAACGAAGTTGAAGCAAACAAAGATGTTTACGCATTAATCATTACTGGTGCTGGCGAAAAATCATTCGTTGCTGGTGCTGACATCGCTGAAATGAAAGATAAAAACGTGGAAGAAGCTGCAACTTATGGAAAATTTGGAAACGAAGTATTCCGTCGTATTGAAACTTTCCGTTGCCCAGTCATCGCTGCTGTTAATGGATTTGCATTAGGTGGTGGATGTGAATTAGCAATGAGCTGCGACATTCGTTTAGCAAGTGAAAATGCTGTATTCGGACAACCTGAAGTTGGTTTAGGAATCACTCCAGGATTTGGTGGAACACAACGTTTAGCACGTATTGTTGGTATCGGTGTTGCGAAAGAAATGATCTTTACAGCACGTAATATCAAAGCACCTCGTGCCGCTGAAATTGGTTTAGTAAACCGTGTTGTTGCATTAGAAGACTTAATGCCAACTGCATTAAAAATGGCTAATGGTATTGCAGCTAATGCACCAATCGCTGTTGCAAATGCAAAAAAAGCTATTAATGATGGTTTACAAACAGATATCGATGGTGGAATCGCTGTAGAAGTGAAAGAATTCTCTGATTGCTTCGCAACAGAAGATCAGACTTATGGAATGACTTGCTTCTTAGAAAAAGTAAAAGAAAAAACATTCTCAAATAAATAATTGATTTAAAAAAGCGTATCTTAGCATACGCTTTTACTTGTGGTAAAGCGTATGAATCTAGATACAAGGAGGTAGTTTAAGTTGAGCAAAGTAGTTAGTTTAGAACAAGCAGTATCAATGATTCCTGATGGAGCAAACGTTGGTATTGGTGGTTTTATTGGATGTGGACACCCACAGGAATTTTCAGTAGGGATTGAAGAATCATTCTTAAAATCTGGACATCCAAATAATCTTACAATCATGTTCTCTGCCGGTATTGGTGATGGTACTGATAAACTAGGATTAAATAAATTAGGACATGAAGGTTTATTAAAACGTATCATTGGTGGTCACTGGGGATTAATTCCTAAGTTACAAAAAATGGTATTTGAAAATAAAGTAGAAGGGTATAACCTTCCTTTAGGAACAATTTCTTTATTGTTCCGTGATATTGCTGGACATCGTCCTGGTACATTCACAAAAATTGGTTTAAAAACATTCGTTGACCCTCGTATTGAAGGGGCAAAAATGAACGAACGTTCTGTTGATGATTTAGTTGAATTAGTAAACTTACATGGGGAAGAATGGCTATTATACAAAGCCTTCCCATTAAATGTTGCATTGATTCGTGCAACTTATTGTGATGAAGATGGGAATGCTACAATGGATAAAGAAGCTGCTACATTAGACTCTTTATCAATTGCGCAAGCTGCTAAAAACTCTGGTGGTATTGTCTTATTACAAGTTGAAAAAGTTGTACAAAATGGTACTTTAGATCCAAGAAAAGTGAAAATTCCTGGAATCTATGTTGATGGAATTGTTGTATCAAGACCTGAAAACCATATGCAAACTTATAAAGAACAATACAATCCTGCATTAAGTGGTGAAATCAAAGTTCCAGTTGACTCTATTCCACCTATGAAATTAAACGAGCGTAAAGTTATTTGCCGTCGTGCTGCGATGGAATTAGATCCAGAATGTGTTATCAACTTAGGTATAGGTATGCCAGAGGGTATTGCCAATGTTGCTAATGAAGAAGGGTTACCAGGATTAAAACTTACTGTTGAAGCAGGTGGTATCGGTGGTGTTCCAAATGCAGGAACTGCCTTTGGTACTTGTACAAACCCAGATGCAATCATTGATCAACCATATCAATTTGACTTCTATGATGGTGGTGGACTAGGACAAGCCTTCTTAGGACTAGCTGAATGTGATGAAGCAGGTAATATTAACGTTTCTCGCTTTGGACCTAAGATTGCTGGATGTGGTGGATTTATCAACATTACTCAAACATCTCCAGTTGTTGTATACTGTGGTACTTTTACTGCTGGAGGATTAAAAATTGCTGTTGAAGATGGACAATTAAAAATCCTTCAAGAAGGAAGAATTAAAAAATTCAAGAAAAATGTTGAACAAATCACATTCTCAGCAGAATATGCAAAAGATACAGGTCAAAAAGTTGTATACATTACGGAACGTGCCGTCTTTGAATTGTTAGATGGTAAATTAACATTGACTGAAATTGCTCCAGGCGTTGATTTAGAAAAAGATGTATTAGCGCAAATGGACTTTGTTCCTACAATTGCAAAAGATCTTAAATTAATGGATGCACGTCTATTTAAAGATGAAATCATGGGATTAAAGAAATAATTACTAATTATTCCAAATATAAGCTAATTATTCCATATGCCTTGATATGAATGATTAATTCTTTATAATAGAAATGTAAATAGAGTATCACGTTTTATAACGTTGATATACATTGTCTAGTGAAAGATTGCTAGTGTAGACCATAGGTCTTTGATATTAGCAGATTCATTGGACAAGCTGATGGTTGTGTTGATGGTTGCAACATTAGAATAATACGTTGATTAGGTTGTCATTTGGCTATGATAAAATCAATCACAAACAGTCAGCAGATAGGAATGTGGTGAGTGTTACACTTGCCACATTTCTTTTTATAAGAATAGGAGAGAATTGTATGTATAGTTTTAATAGTGATTATAGTGAGGGAGCAATTCCTGAGATCATTGATGCTCTTGTAAAAACTAATTTCAACCAAAGTGTTGGGTATGGTATGGATGAAGAATGTGATCGTGCAAAAGCCTTGATTAAGGCATCTTTACAATGTGATGCATGTGATGTGCATTTTCTTGTAGGAGGAACACAAGCAAATACAACCATTATTGATCATGCGCTACGCTCACACCAAGCAGTGATTGCAGCAGTGAGTGGACATATCAATGTGCATGAAACTGGTGCCATTGAAGCAACAGGACATAAAGTTGTGATTGCTGATAGCGTAGATGGGAAAGTGACGCCAGAAGGTGTTAGAAAGGCTTGCAAAGCACATACAGATGAGCATATGGTACAACCGAAAATGGTTTATATTTCTAACTCTACTGAAATTGGAACTATTTATAAAAAGAGCGAATTACAAGCATTACATGATGCTTGTAAAGAACTTGGTTTATACTTATTTATGGATGGAGCTCGTCTAGGAAGTGCAATGATGGCAGTTGATAATGATGTTTTGATGAGTGATTTGTGTCAATTGCTTGATGCATTTACCATCGGTGGTACAAAAAATGGGGCTTTATTTGGAGAAGCAGTTGTCATCTGTCATGATGCAATCAAATGTGATTTTCGTTATGCGATTAAACAACATGGTGGCATGTTAGCAAAGGGAAGACTACTAGGCCTTCAATTTGCGACATTATTTGAAGAAAATCGCTACTTTACGATTGCAAAACATGCTAACAAAATGGCAACTTTGTTACAAAATGCTTTTGAAGATTGTGATATTCCGTTATTTTGTAAGACAACGACAAATCAAGTATTTGTCATTCTAGAAAATGAATTGATTTCACAACTACAAAAAAAATACGCATTCCAAGTATGGGAAGAAATTGATCAAACCCATACTGCAATGCGCTTTGTTACTAGCTTTGCCACTCCTAAAGAACAGGTGGAAGCATTTATTTATGATTTAAAAAAGTTGACGGGGAAATAAAAACTTCATAAACGTTGGGATTTCTTTTTCCCATGAGGCTTCACTATGAGTACCCTTTACAACAAGATTTGTTAATACGCTTACGTTTTGCTTTACTAATTGATTCGCAATCGTTAAATTGCGGGAAGATAACAAAGCAAGCTCGTCTTTAGTATTAGCTTCATCACTACCCCAAGATAGGTAGATTGCAGTAGTTGGATCCATAGAATAGTGTTCCTTCGATAAATCATCAAAAACTTCATCTAAATAACAAGACAAACAGGCTGCTTTTGAAAATACATGATTATATTGCATACATCCATATAGGGCCATTAAACCTCCCATGGAACTACCTGCAATTGCTGTATTTTGGCGGCCTTTTTTTGTACGATAGTGAGAATCAATATATGGCTTTAACTCATCGACTATCCACTTTAGAAATTGTTTTCCACTACCATGTATAGAACCAACATCGTCATCATGAAAATCATAAGGAGAAAACTCTTCTAGACGTTTATTTCCTTCATGATTACACTCAATTCCAACGATGATCATGGGAACTTTATGCATATCTAAATAGTCTTTTAGACCCCACGACTTATGATAGGTAGCATCACGATCATAAAATAAATTATGACCATCAAACATATACATAACAGGGTAGCGACGTTTCGATTTTGTATAGTTATTTGGTACGTAAATATGAAGTGTGCGTTTTAATTGGTAACAAGAAATAGACACTTCTTTTTTTATAATCATTCAATCACCCTCTGTTCATTGTTATCTATATAGAAAAAGGGGCTGTAACAGTTAAAAACAGCTCCTATGTAAAAAAATAAAAAAGTAG
>SAMEA104404100__coassemble_1596_pt1 | contig 19916 bp, 15 predicted proteins | sample SAMEA104404100__metabat2_high_PE_039 | metagenome-assembled genome bin SAMEA104404100 (sample SAMEA104404100) | Balaenoptera acutorostrata | reverse complement strand
GATTTTATTTTTGAACTGTCAATAAACTGTCCTTGACTTTGGAACTAGTTTAGTTAAAATACGTGACTTTTTTTTATGCTTGTTGATTACGAATTAGATTTAGCGTTCCACCACATTTGATGGTTTCAATGTCTAATGGTGTTAGATTATGACTTACACTAAACGTAGTTTGTTTTGTGATGTTATGGATAAGAATTGGTTTGTTTTCTTCGATATCTAATAGATTTTCAATTCTTAATTCATCCATTTCATCAATCTGATCATAGTCTTGTTCATTGTCAAATGTTAAAGGAAGAATACCAAAGTTAATTAAGTTAGCACGATGGATTCTTGCGAAGCTTTTAGCAATGACTGCTTTAATGCCTAGATACATAGGAGCAAGAGCAGCATGTTCACGAGAAGAACCTTGTCCATAGTTGCTACCTGCAATGATGAATCCGCCTTTATTAGCGATACAATCATCATGGAAGCTTGCTTTGACATTCATGAAGATGAATTCACTAATCTTTTCAATGTTACTACGATATGGTAATACTTTTGCACCTGCTGGAGCAATATGATCGGTTGTGATATTATCTTCTACTTTGATCATGACTTTCTTATCGATGACATCATCTAATGGTGTATTGATTGGTAATGGTTTAATATTTGGTCCACGAACAACTTCTGTTTCTTGTGCAAGTTCTAGATTTGGTTCAATGATCATCGTATCATCAATTTCAAATGTATCTGGATCTTTTGGTACTTCATAATCGATGGTTCTAGGATCAACGATATAACCGGCAAGTGCACTTGCAGCTGCTGTTTCAGGAGATACAAGACAAACTTTAGCGCTCAATGTTCCGCTTCGACCATAGAAATTACGATTGAATGTACGAAGAGATAAGGCATTGGTAATAGGGGATTGCCCCATACCGATACATGGCCCACAAGTGGATTCTAGAATTCTAGCTCCTGCACCAATCATCTTAGCTAGTCCTTGGTTAGATGCTAGCATTTTTAAGACTTGTCTTGAACCTGGTGAAATAACTAGGCTTACATTTGGATGGACGGTCTTTCCTTCTAAGATATTTGCGACACTCATCATATCGCGATAAGAGGAGTTTGTACAACTTCCGATGGCAACTTGATCGACTTTTAAACCGACAACTTCTGAAATGGGCATGACATTATCCGGTGAGTGTGGCATGGCAATCATTGGCTCAAGTTCATCTAAATCTAAATCGATGATTTGATCATATTGCGCATCTTCATCGGCTACTAATTCGATCCAATCGTCTTCACGATGTTGTTTCTTTAAGAATTCTTTTGTGATTGCATCACTTGGGAAAATGGATGTTGTAGCACCAAGTTCAGCACCCATGTTTGTAATGGTTGCACGCTGTGGAATGCTTAAAGAAGCAACGCCATCACCGCTATATTCAATGACATTTCCAACGCCTCCTTTTACACTAAGGATTTGTAGTACTTTTAAAATGATGTCTTTGCTTGAAACGCCTTTTTGTAAAGAGCCATGTAAGCATACATTAATAATTTTTGGCATTTGAAGATGGAATGGTCGTCCTGCCATAGAACAAGCAACATCTAATCCACCTGCGCCAATGGCTAAGCATCCAATTCCACCGGCTGTTGGTGTATGAGAATCACTTCCTAATAATGTTTTCCCAGGTTTTGCGAAACGTTCTAAATGCACTTGATGGCAAATTCCATTTCCTGGTCTAGAAAAATAAATCCCATGTTTCATAGCGACTGTCTGTAAATATTTATGATCGTCTGCATTTTCAAAACCGCTCTGTAGGGTATTATGGTCTACGTAACTGATTGATTTTTCGGTTTTGACTTGATCAACTCCCATGGCTTCTAATTGTAAGTATGCCATTGTCCCAGTCGCATCTTGTGTTAGTGTTTGATCAATTTTTATTGCGATGGGTGTATGACGAATCATCTCTCCCTCTAGAAGATGATTTTTAATGATTTTTTCTGTAATGGTTGGCATATAAATCCCCTTCCTTTCCTAATCGTCTGTTTTATTATAGCACAGTATCTGAAAATATTTCATTGATTTAATGAAAAAAATGATGTAAAATATGTAAGAGAAATGAAACAGACAGGAAGGAGGACATGTTATGAACGATGTTCTACATGGATTTTATCAAAATTCAAAACCTTATTCCGATATACCAAATGAATTGTTTCGTAAATATAATATAAAAAAGGGATTGCGAAATGAGGATGGTACTGGTGTTTTAGTAGGGGTTACTAGAATCGCAGATGTTGTAGGTTATACCTATGAAAATGAAATAAAAAAAGATGCACAAGGGAAATTGTTTTATCGAGGGATTGAAATTCGAAATGTGATTTCACATCTACGCTGTGATTGCGTTTGCGGATACGAAGAAACATGTTTTTTATTATTGTTTGGTTACTTACCAAATCAAGAGGAGTTATTAAACTTTTGTCGCTTATTGAGAAGTGAATATGAATTGCCAGAAGATTTCTTAGAGACGCGCTTTCTAAGGATGCCTGGAAAAAATATTATGAATCGATTACAACAAGCGGTATTAGGCTTATATGATTATGATGATGCTCCAGATGATACAAGTGTTGAGAATACTTTACAACAAGGGTTATCCATTCTTGCGAAGTTGCCAAGCATTATCTGCTATGCATATCAAAGTAAGATGCATCGTTATAATAAGACATCTCTTGTGATTCACCCAGCACAACCATCCCTATCTCTTGCAGAAAATATCTTATATATGTTACGTGAAGATCATAACTTCTCACACTTAGAAGCACGTATTTTAGATATGATGTTGATTGTGCATGCGGAACATGGTGGAGGAAACAACTCGACATTTACCAATGTGGTCATTTCTTCAACTGGAACAGATATGTATTCATCCATTGTTGGAGCTATTGGTAGTATGAAGGGACCAAGACATGGTGGAGCAAATTTAAAAGTAAAAGGAATGATGAAAGAAGTCATTGCAACGATTGGCTATTGTCAAAATGATGTTGAAATCAAGGCTTTATTATATCGTATTCTTCATAAAGAATTTTACGATTGTAGCGGTTTGATCTATGGTATGGGTCATGCGATTTATACACTAAGTGATCCACGTAGTGAAGTGCTACAAACCTATATCAAAGAATTAGCGGTATCGAAAAATAAAACAGAAGAATATGCTTTTTATCAGCGCTTTGAGCGATGCGCAAAAGAAGTCATCTATGATGTGAAAGGCATTCACGTATCAAGCAATGTCGATTTCTATAGTGGTTTTGTTTATGATATGCTAGAAATTCCAGAAGATTTATATACACCGTTGTTTGTCATGGCAAGAATGGTTGGATGGCTCGCTCATAATATAGAAAATAAAGTATATGATGGACGTATCATGCGTCCTGCAACAAAGTATGTTGGTCAAGAAAGACCTTATGTAGAATTGGAGGATCGAACATAATGAAAACAATCACAGTTTTTAAGGGAGATGGCATTGGGCCAGAAATTGCTGATGCAGTTGTCAAGATTTTAGACGCAGCTAAAGTACCACTAGCGTATGAGTTTTATGAAGTAGGAGAAGCAGAATACAATCGCAATGGAAAATTAATTCCAGATGAAGCCTTTGCTTCTTTCGAACGAAACAAAGTGTTATTAAAAGCACCAATCACTACACCAATTGGAAAAGGCTTTCGTTCTTTGAATGTAACACTTCGTAAAAAATATGATTTATATGCAAACATTCGCCCTGCAAAATCAAACGATGCAGTAAAAACGCGTTTTGAGAATGTTGATATTGTGACATTCCGCGAAAATACAGAAGATTTATATGTTGGTGTTGAAGAAAAAATTGATGAAGATACGGTACATGCAACAAAGATCATCACAAGAAAAGCAAGTACAAGAATCATTAAAGATGCCTTTGACTATGCAAGAGTGCATCATCGTAAAAAAGTGACTTGTGTGCATAAAGCTAACATCTTAAAGATGAGTGATGGGATGTTCTTAGATATCTTTCATACGATTGCGAAAGAGTATCCGGATATTGAAATTGATGATAAAATCATCGATAACGTTTGTATGCAATTAGTCATGCATCCAGAAACTTTTGATGTAATTGTGACACCTAACTTATATGGAGATATCTTATCCGACTTAACAAGTGGATTAATTGGTGGTTTAGGTTTGTTACCAAGTTGTAATTTAGGTAGTGATTATGCTTTGTTTGAGGCAGTCCATGGATCTGCACCAGATATTGCAGGCAAACATATTGCCAATCCAACGGCATTATTATGGAGTGCATGTATGATGCTTGATACGCTAGACTTAAAAGATTATGCGACAAGGATTCGTAAAGCAGTAGATGAAGTCTTAAAAGATGGCAACATCTTAACACCAGATTTAAAAGGGAATGCGACAACAGAAGCATACCGAGATGCAATTATCTCAAAACTATAGAAGTAGGAAGCAGGCAGCAAGCCTGCTTTTTTTAAATAAGAAAGTCTTTTTTCAAATATGTATTTATGGTATGATAAGGGTCGAAAGAAATGGGGAATTTGATGGAATTAAAATTAGTTGATTTAGTTAAAAAGATGGAAAAAAACAATCCAGATCTTGTTTATTTTGAACAAGGTTCTTTTATGATGAAACCCATTTATCGAAAAGCATCGAATGTGATTCATATGGAATTATCACTACCAAAGATACTTCCATATCAAGTATGGGATGTTTTTTGTAAAAGACTAGGAAAGATTACACAATGTCGAACAGAAGTGATCATTTCTGCAAGTAATACAGAAACAACGGTATTACAAGCTACAGAATACATTCATCACTATGTCAGTCTGCATCCTACACTTGCAATCTTTCGTGATAGTTTGCCATCCTTAGATGGAAAATATTTAATTTATCATATTGCGAATGAAGATGATCGCGATGTGGCTATTCAAAACAAACACCTCGTGGAAGCCTTCTTAGAAACCTGTGGTTTTGCCTTGACGATTACGGTTAAAGAGATGACGATGAGTCAACAAATTCCAAGCGTGAGTGTAAAAGAAGAAGTGGCAAAGCCAATTCAAACATTTGAAGAAAAGAAGAACTATAATTTTAAACCGAAGAAAAAACAAGGGTTAGATAGTTATGTGCCATTATCAATTCATGATATTACCGAAGCTTGCCAAGGCATTCGTATTCGTGGAAAAGTGTTCGACAATGAAATTCGTACGCTACGTAATGGGCGTGATATTCAAACCTTATCGGTTGCGGATGATGAAGATGCCATTCTTTTAAAACGTTTTGAGCGTGGTGCTGTTACGAAAGATGTCTTAAAAGAGATCAAAGTCAATGACACGATTGTAGCTTATGGAAAAGTAGAATACGATACGTATTCAAGAGAACTTGTCTTTATGGCTGATGTCATTCAAAAAGTAGCCGAAGTGAAACGTGTCGATGAAGCAGAAGAAAAACGTGTGGAACTTCATGTGCATACAAAACTATCCGAAATGGATGGCGTCTGTGATATTGCGGAATTTATTAAGACAGCGGACGAATGGGGATGGAATGCCATTGCTTTAACCGATCATAAAGTTGTCCAAGCGTTCCCTACTGCTCAGAGCTGTGTAGATGCCATTAATAAAAAAAGAGAAACACCGATGAAGATTTTATATGGTGTAGAAATGAATATGGTAGATCCAGTCTTACAAATTGTAAGAAATCCAGATGAACGTGAGTTAGAAAAAGCTAGCTATTGCGTATTTGACTTAGAAACGACGGGTCTATCTTCTCGCTTTGATCACATCATTGAATTTGGTGGTCAGATCATGAAAGATCGCGCCTGTGTAAAAAGTTTGCAGTTATTTATTAAGCCACCCGTTGCGCTAAGTGCCTTCACAACATCTTTGACAAATATTACGGAAGAACATTTAAAAGATGCCAAACCATTCGCAGAATGTGTCGATGAAATCTTAGATTTTATTGGCGATAGTGTCTTAGTTGCCCATAATGCATCCTTTGACTATGGCTTTTTAAATGCAGAATTACAACGCATCGGAAGAAAACCATTGAGCAATCCAGTGGTCGATACCTTGCATTTAGCCTATGTGATGTTTGATCGTAAAGGGTATCGTTTAGGTCAATTGTGTCGTCAATTTGGTATTCGTTATGATGAAGATGTTGCCCACCGTGCAGACTATGATGCCGAAGTGTTAGCACAATTGTTCATGTACATGTTAAATGATTTAAAACACATTCCAAATCTGATTGCATTACAAGCAATGCAGGACGAAAGTTGCTTTAATAAAGTCTTTGATAAACATGTGACCATCCTTGCGAAAAACATGGCAGGACTAAAAGAATTATTTGAATTGATCACGTTATCGCATACCAAATATTTAAGTTATAACCATAAGAGTACGGCGAACATTGTTGCGGAACCAAGAATTTTACGTAATGAAATTGAGAAACGACGCTTGAATGGAAACTTATTAATCGGTTCTGCTTGTTCAAAAGGAGAAGTGTTTGATATGGCACAAACACGTAGTGAACAAGAATTAGAAAACGTGATGAAGTTTTATGACTATATCGAGATTCAACCATTAGAAAACTATCGTTATTTAATTGATCGAAATTCGATTGGGGATGAAGAACGTCTAAAACAAATCATTCAAGCAATCGTGGATAAAGCAGAACAATTGCATAAACCAATCGTTGCGACAAGTGATGCTCACTATGTTCATCCAAACCAAAAATTGATTCGTGATATCTATATTAATTCACAAGCAATTGGTGGTATTCGTCACCCATTGTATATTCGTGATGCTGAAAAACGTAGAAAATGTAAGAGTCCAAGTCAATATATGCGTACAACAGATGAAATGTTAGAAGCATTCGAATGGCTAGGTGCACAACGTGCTTATGATATGGTTGTTAAAAATACGAATTGGGTAGCAGATCAGATTGAATCGATTCGTCCAGTAAAAGATAAATTGTATCCGCCAGATATTGAAGGGTCTGATCAAAAGTTAAGAGAAATCTGTTTTGAGAATGCCCATAAAAAATATGGACCGGTGTTACCTGATATTGTCGAAAAACGATTGAATCGTGAATTAGATAGCATCATTGGTGCAGGATATTATGTTGTTTACTATATTTCCCATCTACTTGTGAAGAAGAGCTTAGATGATGGATACTTAGTTGGTTCTCGTGGATCTGTTGGTTCTAGTTTTGTTGCAACCATGTCAGAAATTACGGAAGTAAATCCACTTTCTCCTCACTATGTTTGTCCAAAATGTCACTATGTGAAATTCTTTACCGATGGAAGCGTGTTAAATGGATATGACTTACCAGATATCGAATGTCCAAACTGCGGTGAGACCATTCGTGGAGATGGACATGATATTCCATTTGAAACCTTCTTAGGATTTGAGGGGGATAAAGTTCCCGACATCGACTTAAACTTCTCAGGGGAATATCAACCAAACGCCCATGCTTATACCAAAGATGTATTTGGTGAAGACCATGTCTATCGTGCAGGAACCATTGGTACCGTTGCTGAAAAAACAGCCTATGGATATGTGAAAGGGTATGAAGAAGAAATGGGCATTGAGGGCAGCATGCGCAATACCCAAATTACGCGTTTAGCAAAAGGTTGCGAAGGGGTGAAACGTACGACTGGACAACACCCTGGTGGAATCGTCGTCGTTCCTCTAGATATGGATGTTCATGACTTTACACCGGTTCAATTCCCAGCCAACGATCCCCATGCAGAATGGAAGACGACACACTTTGACTTCCATCAGATCCATGATAATATCTTGAAATTTGATATTTTAGGTCATGTTGATCCAACGGCGATGAAAATGTTAGAGCGCATGAGTGGCATTGATGTTCGTACCATTCCAATGAATGATCCAGAGACGATGAGCATTTTCTCTGGTGTTGATTCTTTGAAAATTGATACTAGCAAAAACACCGAAGAAACAGGTGCTGCTGGTATTCCAGAGTTTGGTACACCATTTGTTCGTGGTATCCTAGAATTGACAAGACCGACAACCTTTGATGAATTATTGAAGATTTCTGGTTTATCACATGGTACGGATGTATGGTTAGGAAATGCGAAAGATTTAATTGATGCTGGTATTTGTACCTTAAAGAGTGTTATTGGATGTCGTGATGACATCATGGTGTACTTATTGCATAAGGGCCTTCGTCCAAAACTTGCCTTTACCATCATGGAAAGTGTTCGTAAAGGAAAGGGATTAAAAGACGAATGGATTCCTGAAATGAAAGAAAATGGGGTAGAAGACTGGTATATTGAATCTTGTAAAAAGATTAAATACATGTTCCCAAAAGCCCATGCGGTTGCTTATGTTATGATGGCGATTCGTATCGCTTGGTTTAAAGTGCATCAACCACAGTATTACTATTGTATGTTCTTTAGTATTCGTTGTGATGCTTATGATATTGAAACGATGATTCAAGGGGAACAATCCATCCGTAAAAAGATGCAAGAAATTGATTTGAAACTTCATGATAATGAACGTAAAAATGAAGTGACAAAGAAAGATAAAGATACGTATTCAACATTAGAATTAGCACTTGAAATGACATTGCGTGGTTTCTATTTCTCAAATATTAACTTGATGCGCTCAAGCAGTCGTGATTTTATTGTTGACCCTGACCGTCCAAACTACATCATCCCACCATTCTCAAGTATTGATGGACTTGGAGAAAGTGTTGCGGATACGGTTGTAGAAGCTAGAAAAGATGGAGGCTTTTTATCAAAAGAAGATTTGGCAAGACGTACGTCATTAAGTCAAACATTGATTAAAAAACTAGAAACAATGGGAGTATTAGAAGGGCTTCAAGATGAAAACCAATTGTCTTTATTCTAAAGATAAGATAAAAAGGCACGTGTTGAATTTTTATTCGTACGTGCTAAAATGAAGAAGTCTAGGAGGGAAAGTATGGAATTATTAATTTATGTAATGAATAAAGTAGACTTATTAGATCAATTACTAGAAGATTTCTCTAAAGAACCAGAATTTAGAGCAACGATCATTGATTCTATGGGAATGGCACATATGTTAAAAGATACGGGTTATTTCTTAAGTCTTAGAAATTTATTAAATCAATCACAAGTGAATTCAAAAACGATTTTAATGGCAGTACAAAAAGAAAGTATCGAAAAAGCAGTTCGAATTATTGAAAACAATGTTGGAGATTTAACAGAACCTGATACAGGAGTTGTCTTTACATTGCCTATTTCTTATTCGAAGGGCTTAGTAAAGAAGAAATAAGGAATGGATGCATTTTATTATTTAGCCATTATCCTATTTGCAGGATTGGTGTTTGGTCGTTTGGTTCGCTATTTTAAATTGCCGAATGTAACAGGATATTTAATCGGTGGTTTATTAATTGGTCCTTCATTTTTAAATTTGATCACGAGTGAGGGAATTGAAATTTTATCATTTTTATCAAGTATTGCGTTAGGATTCATTGCCTTTTCCATTGGTAGTGAATTCAAAGCTTCTTATTTTAAACGTGTTGGTGTCATGCCGATTGTCATTGCAATTTTTGAAGCATTGATGGCCGTTGTGTTGGTATCAGCAACGTTGATTCTTTTTGGTTTTGATCCAGCCTTTTCAATTGTGCTTGGTGCGATTGCGGCAGCAACTGCACCAGCTGCTACCATCATGGTCATCAAACAGTATCGCGCAAAAGGTCCAGTAACCGAAACCTTATTAAGTGTTGTGGCTTTAGATGATGCGGTTGCTTTGATTAGTTTTGGGGTTGCCGTTGCGATTGCACAGATGATCAATCAACCAGGAAGCGCAGATCTAGTATCTGCCATCAGCAAGCCATTGCTTGAAATTGTCTGTTCCCTTGGAATTGGAGGCTTACTAGGTTTCTTATTTGCAGTGCCTGTTCGCTTTTTCCATGATGAAGAATCAAGACAATGTTTAATCTATGCCTTTGTTTTAGTTGCTTTATTTATCGCAAGTAAAGCAGGAGTTAGTGATTTATTAACTTGTATGGCAATGGGAGCCGTTTTTGCAAATATTTCAAATAAGAGCGATCGTGTGATGAAGATTGCAGATCATATCACACCACCTTTATTTGTTGCCTTTTTCGTGTTGAGTGGAGCGGACTTAAATGTTGCAGTTCTTCCAACGATTGGTGTTGTTGGTGTGATTTATGTCATTGTACGTGTGATTGGTAAAATCTTTGGTGCATGGCTTGGAGCACACTTATGTCATGCAGACCAAAATATTCAAAAATATCTAGGAGTTGCTTTAGTTCCACAAGCCGGTGTAGCGATTGGACTAACTGTTGTTGCTAAAACAGTTGTTCCTGATTATGCGGAATCCATTCGTGCTGTCATTCTTTGTGCAACACTTATCTATGAGTTGATTGGACCAAGTTTGGCAAAATGGACGTTATTAAAAGCAGGCGAAATTCAAAAAGAAGCATAAATGATGTAAACGTTGACATCGTCATTCTCATGGCGATGTTTTTTTTCATATTTTTTCATTTTTTTGTAAGAATGAAAGCATGGAAAAAGAAAAGTTTAACTTCACAAACATTTGAAAAAGCGTTATAATGAGGGGGAAAGTAGCAGATAGTGTCAGAAAGTGGTGATTTCTTATGTTTATGGGTGAATACGCACACAATATTGACAAAAAAGGGCGTATCATTATCCCGGCCAAATTTCGTGAGGACTTTGGTGACAAGATTATCGTTACGCGTGGCTTAGATGGCTGTTTGAATGCTTATACAAGTGCTCAATGGGAAGAAATCTTAGCACAATTGATGAAACTACCTGCAACGAATAAAGAAGCTCGCATGTATGTAAGAATGATGACGAGTAAAGCGGCTGAATGTGAATTTGATTCACAAGGGAGAATTTTAATTCCTTCTTCTTTAGTGAAACTAGCAGATTTACAAAAAGAATGCGTGATTATTGGTTCCCTGAATCACGTGGAAATTTGGTCGAAAGAAAGATGGGAATCTTATGATGATATTTCAGATGAAGAATTTGAAAATGTGGCAGAAAGTTTGACGGGATATTTACAATGATAAAACATTACAGTGTATTGCTTAACGAAAGCATAGAAGGATTAAAAATTAAACCAGATGGAATCTATGTTGATGGAACACTAGGACGTGGTGGACATAGTGCTGAAATTTTGAAACAGCTAAATACAGGACATCTCTATGCTTTTGATCGTGATCAAAGTGCAATTGATGAATCTACTCCTCGTTTGCTTGCCGTTTCTAATAATTTTACATGTATTCATAATTCCTTTTCGCACCTAAAAGAAGAATTAGCTGCATTAGGTGTTCATGGAATTGATGGTTTAGTCTTAGATTTAGGTGTTAGTTCACCACAATTTGATGAGGCAGATCGCGGCTTTTCGTATCGCTTTGATGCGCCACTTGATATGCGTATGGATCAAAGCCAAGAATTAAATGCTTATCAAGTTGTGAATGAATGGAGTTACCAAGAACTTGTTCGTATTTTTTATACTTATGGGGAAGAAAGCTTTTCTAAACAAATTGCTCGTAAAATTGAACAAGCACGTATGGAAAAGCCAATCGAAACAACATTTGAATTAGTTGCGATTATTAAATCTGCACTACCTGCAAAAGTATTGAATAAAAAAGGTCATCCAGCTAAGAAAGTCTTTCAAGCAATACGAATTGCAGTAAATAATGAATTAAAAGAATTAGAAGACGTATTAGAAGAAGGCTTGGATTTATTAAATGTTGGTGGAAGAATTTCAGTAATCAGTTTCCAATCGTTAGAAGATCGTATTATTAAAGAAGCATTTGCTGCAGTCAGCAAACCAAAAAAATATGATAAACGATTGCCAATTTTACCTGAAAACATGGAAGAACCACCATATCGTTTAGTAAATAGAAAACCAATCGTTGCGAGTGATGATGAATTGAGTGAAAACAATCGTAGTCATTCAGCAAAACTTAGAATTATAGAAAGGGTAAGGTGATACATATGGCGTCTGCAAAATTAATTAAGAAAAAGAAAAGAAGAGTAAACCTAAGAGGTTTTGTCACTTGCTTCTTTGTATTTGCACTTTTAGTATTTGGTATGTCACGTATATTTTTGAAAAACTATAATTATAGTTTATCTGTACGTGCTAGCGAAGCAGAGCAAAAGGTCATCGAACTTAAAAAATCAGTTTCAACACTTGAAAATGAAATTAATAAACTAGAAGATCGTGATCGTGTGATGGCAGTAGCTGCTAAAAAAGGGATTAAAACAAATCAAGATCAAGTTGTCATGCTAGAAGACGAAGATAAGAAATAGTAAGGTGTGGATTGATGATGCCAAATAGAAGTAATCGTACCTTACGAAGGATGTTCTTCGTCATCTGTGTGATTTCAACACTCGTGGTAAGTAATGTTTTATATACAATGGTAACCGCAAAACATTTCAGAAGCGGCATAGATGTACTGAAGTTCAAGGAACCAGATGTATCCAATAAAGTTACATTGACTGGTAATCGAGGAACCATCTATGATCGTGGTGGGGAAGTGATTGCGGAAGATGAAGAAACTTATAACATGATTTTGATTTTAAGTGAAACAAGAAAAGATATTGGTGAAAAGCCAGCCTATGTGAATAACTTTGATCGAACAGCACACTTGTTGTCACAACATGTGCCGATGTCTGAAGAAGAGATTCGTAGACGTTTGATTGAAGGTAAAGATTCTGGTGTTTATCAAATTCAACTAGGAGATGCTGGTAATAACTTATCGAATGAAGAGAAGAAAAAAATTGAGGATTTACAATTACCAGGTATTGTATTTGAGAAGACAACAAAACGTACCTATCCAACCGGTAATTTTTCTCCTCACTTAGTCGGATTTGCCCAATATGACGAAAGTGCACAACGCATCATTGGACAAATGGGCTTAGAACAATCATTAGACAACGTTTTAAAGGGTGAAGATGGAACGGAAGTCTATACGAAAGATGCGAATGGAAATATCATTCCAGGAACAAAATCAGTAACGAAATATCCAAAAAGTGGGAATAGCGTGTATTTAACTTTGGATCGAAATGTGCAACTAGCTCTACAGTCAAGTTTAGCGAAAACACTAAAGGAGTCAAAAGGAAGACGCGCATGGGGAATTGTGATGGAAGTCGAAACTGGAAAAATTCTTGGATGGGCTGGATTGCCTGCGTTTGATTTAAACGAACGTAAGATTTCTTCAACAAAAGGATCCTATTTAAATATTCCTAGTAGTTATTTGTATGAACCTGGATCTGTTATGAAGGGTATTACGTATGCGGCCGCAATTGATAGCGGACATTATCCGTATGGCGAATCCTATGAGAGTGGTGTATTTTATTTTGGGGAAGATAAAGATGGCAAAATTTATCGTAGTGCTACAAAAGTTGGTGGACTTCCACCGATTTATGATGCTTTAGGAAAAAACTTTGGTACGTTGACATTTGACCAAGGGTTTGTCGTATCTAGTAATATTGCAATTTGTGAATTGTTGACGAATCACATGGATCCATCCATTTATAGGGATTATGCAATCAATCGTTTTAAATTTACACAACCGGTTGATATTCCTTATGTGCCAAATGCAAATGGAAATATGAGATTTACACAAGCAATTGAAAAATTAAATACGGGCTTTGGTCAAGGTCTATCGGTAACAGCTTTACAGATGGTTCAAGCATATTCTGCTATTTTAAATGATGGAAAAATGGTTCGCCCTTATGTTGTTGATCGCATTGTTGATTCAGATAATGGAAATGTCGTGACACAATATAAACCAAAACAAGTTGGTCAACCAATTTCCAAAAAAACTGCAAACTATGTTACCGATTTAATGAGAAAAGTAATCGAAGATGAAATGGGTACAGGTCATTATCGATATCAAATGGATGATATCAGCTTAGTAGCAAAAACAGGGACTGGTCAGATTGCCACAGAAAATGGGTATGGAGAAATCTATACTAACTCAATCATTGCTGGCGCTCCTGCTGACGATCCTAAAATTTTAATGTATTACATTTTTGAAAGTAAGGACTTTATGTCTTTTACTGGAGAACCAATGAAAGAAACAATGAAAGCTGCATTGGTGGCTGAAAATATTGCAGGGGAAGAAAGACATACTGATGCTGATGGAAATGAATATAAAACTTGGGAAGAATATTCTATGCCATCTGTAATTAACCATCAGATTAGTTATGCAGATCGTAAATTTAAGGATATGAATGTTGAAAAGATTGTAATTGGAAATGGAAATAGTATTATTGCTCAATATCCAAAGCCTAATGATAAAATTGTAACAAATCAACGTATTTTCTTATTGACGGATGGTGCTAAAATTGATATGCCTGATATGGCTCAGTGGACAAAAAAAGACATTACTGCTTACTGGAATCTAACAAATATTGAAGTCGTTATGAATGGTAGTGGCAGTGTTGTATCACAAAATATTGCACCAGGAGAAGCAATTTCCAAAGATACCGTAATTAAAGTAAAAATGAAGTAGATAAAATAAGGATCAGCTGAAAAGGAAAGGTTGGTCCTTATTTTGCTTGTGATTGATGAGGCTTCAAATGCTTTTGTAACAATTTTTACTATTACAAAGCACACAGATAGTGCTATAATAAACAATGAAAGAAAACCCTATAAAACATATTCATAGGGTTTGTATGATCTTTAAAGGAGGAGAAAAATTTGGAAGCAAGTTATTTGTTTGCATTCGGATTGAGTTTAATCGTTACCTTATTAGTGATGCCTAAATTGATTCCGTTTCTACATAAAATTAAATTTGGACAAAGCATTCGACAAGAAGGTCCAAAAAGTCATATGGCAAAAACAGGTACACCAACGATGGGTGGAATTGTATTTGTCATTGTGCCAGTCCTAGTGATGGCAGTATTAAATTATAAAGCGTTTTTAACACCAGAGATGTTGATTGTTGTATTTGCATATTTAGGATATGCCTTAATTGGATTTATTGATGACTTCTTAATCGTTGTTAAAAAGAACAATGATGGATTAAAACCATCACACAAATTCTTAATGCAAAGTATATTAGCTGTTATTTTCTACTTTGCATATGTTAGTATTGCGGAAACGACAATTCAAATTCCGGTGTTCCATGTGACATTAGAATTAGGTTTCCTATACTTCATCTTGATTTTCTTCATGTTTACATGCGAAAGCAATGCTGTAAACTTAACGGATGGACTAGATGGACTATGTGCGGGTACATCTTTGATTGCGATTGTGCCATTTATCGTATTTTCAATCTTACAAAAAAACAGTGATTTAGCTATGTTTTTACTAGCGGTATCCGGAGCGTTATTAGGATATCTTAAGTTTAACAAACACCCAGCTAAAATATTTATGGGAGATACTGGATCTTTGGCAATTGGTGGATTATTAGCTGCAACTGCTATGATTTTAAAACAAGAAATTCTACTTGTATTGATTGGTGGAGTGTTCGTAATGGAACTTCTATCTGTTGTCATTCAAGTAACAAGCTATAAATTAACAAAAAAACGTGTATTTCGTATGTCTCCAATCCATCATCATTTTGAGTTAGGTGGAATGAAAGAAACAAACGTTGTCTACATGTTCTGGTTTATTGGCTTAATTCTTGCAATTATCGGATTGTGGTTAGGAGTAATTTAAAATGAAAGAAAAAGTATTGGTTATTGGAGCTGCAAAGAGTGGAGTTGCAGTTGCAAAATTATTGAATCGACACGGCTATGATGTCATTATTACAGATATGAAGGAAATTAAAGAAAAAGACGAATTAGAAGCAAGTGGCATTACCGTATTAGAAAATGGCCATCCAGACTATTTGAAAAATACAGACTACGCTTTTGTTGTGAAAAATCCAGGTATTAAATATACCGTGCCTTTTGTGCGCTATTTTGTGGAACATGAAGTACAAATTTTAACAGAAGTAGAAGTTGGCTATCGTTTTGCCAAAAAATTCCATTATGGTGCTGTTACTGGTACAAATGGTAAAACGACAATTACAACTATGTTATATGAAATGTTACAACGCAAAGGACAAGCAATTGTTGCTGGAAATATCGGGTACCCTTTGTCTTCTTTAGCTTATGAATTTGAAGAGGAAGAAAAAGATGTCGCTCTTGAACTAAGTAACTTCCAATTACTAGGAATTGACACCTTTGCCCCTGAGGTGAGTGTTGTATGCAACCTTGCACCAGATCATTTAGACTATATGCCATCAGTGGAATCTTATTATGAAAGTAAGATGTTTATTTATCGTAACTGTAAAGCAGATGACTGGTTTTTACGTAACGTAGATGATGAAACCGTGATGCACTATGCACAAAATATTCCATGTACGGTGATTGACTTCTCATTGAAACGTGATGATGTTGATCTATATCGTAAAGATGGCTTTGTTTGGTTAAAAGATCAAATGTTATTTGAAGAAAAAACTTTCCCAGTGGTTGGTGAATATAACTTATCAAATGCTATGATTGCCTCATGTATGGCTTATAAATTAGGCGTTTCATTGGATGATATACGTGCTACAATCGCATCCTTTAAACCAGTGGAACATCGTTTAGAATTCATTGGTGAAAAAAATGAAGTTCGTTTTTATAATGATTCAAAAGCTACTAATACGCATGCAGTAACAGCAGCATTAAGCAGTTTTGAAAAGAATATCATTTTACTTGCTGGTGGACATGATAAAGGAATTAGTTTTGAACCATTAAAACAATATGATGAACGTGTGAAATGTTGTATTTCGTTTGGTCAAACAAAAGAACAATTTAAACCGATCTTTAGTAATGTAACAGCTGTTGAAACCATGGACGATGCATTCCAAGAAGCTGTGAAAATTGCGCAACCGGGAGATGTTGTATTATTATCTCCAGCTTGTTCTAGTTATGATCAATTCCCTAACTATGAAACAAGAGGTCGTTTATTTAAAGAAATTGTACGTGCATATTTAGATAAATAAAAAGGAGATAATCTATGAACGTTATTTTTGAAGTATTGAAAGCTGTTCTTTATGGCATTATTGAAGGTATTACAGAATGGCTCCCAGTTAGTTCTACTGGACACATGATTTTATTTGAAGAAATTTTACCAATGAATGTATCAGAAAACTTTTGGAATGTATTTTTAGTAGTCATTCAATTAGGAGCTATTTTAGCTGTTGTATTATTGTATTGGAATAAAATTTTCCCATTTAATTTTAGAAATCGTAACAGACCATTAATTCGTTATGATGTTATGAATCTTTGGGGTAAAATTATCGTTGCTTGTATTCCGGCTGCCATTGTTGGTGTATTCTTTGATGATATTCTAGAAAAATACTTATACAATTCATTCGTAGTTGCAACGATGCTTGTATTAGTAGGTATTGCTTTTATTTTCATTGAAAACCATAATCGTCGCCGTCATGCACGCATTTTAAAATTATATGATCTATCTTATTGGGATGCTTTTAAAATCGGAATGTTCCAATTAATTGCAGCCATTCTTCCAGGTACATCTAGAAGTGGTGCTACAATTCTAGGTGGGTTGATGATTGGCGTTTCTCGTACTATCGCAGCAGAATTTACATTCTTCTTAGCAATTCCTGTTATGTTTGGAGCAAGTTTATTAAAACTATTAAAATTTGGTTTCGCATTCACAGGAATGGAACTAACATTATTATTAACTGGTATGATTGTAGCTTTTGTAGTTTCTGTTATTGTTATTCGCTTCTTGATGAGCTATATTCAAAAACACGACTTTAAAGTCTTTGGATACTATCGAATTGTTTTAGGTATTCTTGTATTGATTTGTTTCTTTACAGGTATCATCCATATTTAATCAATAAAAAAGCATGTTCTTCTAAAACAAGTAAAACATGCTTTTCTTTTATCATATGAAAAAAGAATCATGATATTACTGTTTTAGTACTCATGATTCTTTTTATTTCTTAGAAAATTTGGAATCCTACTTTTTTCTTTACTTTCATTACTTTTTTATGAGCAATGCTTTGCGCTTTTGCATCACCTTCAGAAATGACTTTTTCAACAACGCCACTCTTGATGATTTCTTTGTATTTTGCTTGAAGTTCAGTTAAGAAATCAAAGACACATTGACCAACTTCTTTTTTGAAATCGCCATAGCCTTTTCCTTCATAACGAGCAACAATCGAATCGATGTCTTCCCCAGATAAAGAAGAAAGAATAGTTAATAAGTTTGAAATTCCAGGTTGGTTTTCTGGGTCAAATTTGATAACACCTAATGAATCGGTAACTGCAGACATGATTTTTTTGCGTGCAACACTTGGTTCATCAAGTAAGTCAATGGTACCTTTTGGATTGTCTTCTGATTTTGACATTTTCTTCGTTGGATCTTGTAAAGAGAATACTTTTGCACCAACTTTTGTAACAAGTGGTTCAGGGACTGTAAATGTGTCACCATAACGATGATTGAAACGTTCCGCAATATTTCTTGTTAATTCAACGTGCTGTTTTTGATCAACACCAACAGGTACAAAGTCAGCATCATATAATAAGATATCGGCAGCCATTAACGTTGGATAAGTAAATAAACCAGCAGTAATACCAGTTTCGCCTTTTGCGGTTTTATCTTTGTATTGTGTCATACGTTGTAATTCGCCCATATAAGAATTACAAGTTAAAATCCAACCTAATTCTGCATGTTCATGTAAATCACTCTGTAAGAAAATAGTTGTTTTTTCTGGGTCTAAGCCACAAGCTAGATATAACGCAATTAAATCTTTCGTGTTACGTTTTAATTCTGCTTTGTCTTGATATACGGTAATAGCATGCATGTTTGCAATAAAGACAAACATTTCATAATCATCTTGGTAAGCAACAAAGTTACGAATTGCACCAATATAGTTACCAAGAGTCAATCGTCCAGTGGGTTTAATTCCACTTAACATTCGTTTCATAAATGATCTTCCTCTCTAAAAATAAAAAAAGTACCATTGTTAGGACGCTAATGCGTGGTACCAGCCTATTTATTCATTTTTATATTAATGAATCACTCAGTCGATAACGGTGACAACCGATCTAAAATAGATATGCTCAAAAGTCCCAATTCAAATAACAGAATGTACTGATTTTCACCATCCACCAGTTCTCTATAAGCAATCCTATTATTTTACTAATCTTTATCATTGCATGTACTTAATAATAATACTATTATTGACATACGTTTACAAGTAAATTTCAGTTATATTGATATAATTGTAAAAAAAAATCAAAAAATTACTTTTCTAATAAGTGTGAATTCGTTATAATGGAATATATGAAGGAGGCGAGGCATATGATTATTTTATATACTTCACCTGGTTGTGCGAGTTGTCGAAAAGCTAAACAATGGTTAAAAGACAATGATATGAAATTTATAGAGAAAAATATTTTTACAACATTATTAAAAGAAGATGAAATCAAATATTTATTACAACGTACAGAAAATGGTACAGAAGATATAATTTCAACTAGAAGTAAAGCTTTTCAAGAATTACACCGTGATGTAGAAGATTTATCAGTAAAAGAATTAGTAACGATTATTCAGAAAAATCCATCTATTTTAAAAAGACCAATTATGATCAATGAAAAAAGTTTTGTAGTTGGTTACGACGATGATGAAATTACAGCATTAGTTCCAGCAAAACTACGTTTAACAGCGCAATCAGCATGTAATGAATCATGTCCAAATTATCCAGTTTGCGGTAAAGTGCGCAAGAATGCAGACGAATTTGGATGTGAATCAAATTAATCATACAAAAAGTAAAAAAATATTAAAAAACCTGTTGACAAAAGACAGATGATATTGTATTATTAACAGGCACTCAACGAGAGTGACACGGATGAGAAATCATCCAGATTTGATCTTTGAAA
>SAMEA104404100__coassemble_1492_pt1 | contig 20925 bp, 20 predicted proteins | sample SAMEA104404100__metabat2_high_PE_039 | metagenome-assembled genome bin SAMEA104404100 (sample SAMEA104404100) | Balaenoptera acutorostrata | reverse complement strand
TGAGATTTTATTTTTGAACTGTCAATAAACTGTCCTTGACTTTGGAACTAGTTTATTTCTACTTCTTTTTTGTTTTCTTTGATCTTGCACTCGCTTTTTCAACTTGTTCACGATAAAATTGATCATCGCGAATACGATAGATACTAGTGAATCCAAATAACTTGATTAAAATAAACATCACAAGTAAAATTGATACACTCATAATCGCAAACATCGCTAAGAAATAGATAACTTCACTTTGATTTGGAAGTTGCGCAACTAAGAATGCTCGAATGTAATCACTTGCCAATAAAAAGACAAGAAATAATAAGAAATACATCGAATTCTTAGTCTCTATATAAATTTTCTTACCGCACTTCTCACATACTTGCGTTGAGTTAAAACGAAAGATGTGATATTGAAATTCATGTCCGCAATATGGACATTTTACCTTTGTATGAAGCATTATCATCCCTACTTTCTATGTAAGACTAATCAACAAAGAGATATCCACAGAAGATATAAAACATCACCATATAAAATGCATCAAGCTTAAAATACTGTGCATAGGGTTCTAAGTATGGCAACATAAAATAACCAAGTTCCATGAATACAACAATCAGCATTGCAACAATTGCAAATACTTTACGAAATACCGCTTTTGACTTTTTTTTACGTCCTTGATTTAACGATACACCAAATAGAAAGAGTGCCATGACAATTAAAATTGTTACAATCGTATCAACAACATCTCCATGTAAATAAAGCGTAATAAAATTGCTTAATAAAGCTGAACCAACAATAATTAAGAGTGAAAAAGCAATCCTCTTAATATCTTGCATGAATTATTTCTCCTCCAACATGACGACTTCTTTCATCACATCGCCATTGCGCATTTGACGAACAGCACCCATGTTGTCTGTTACTTTTCCAAATACAGTATGTACTCCATCTAAGTGTGGTTGTGGACAGTGGCAAATAAAGAATTGACAGCATCCAGTATCTTTTCCACGATGTGCCATTGATAAGCTTCCTTCTTCATGACGGTGTGGATTATTTTTTGTTTCACAAGGGATCGTATAACCTAAGTCTCCTGTTCCATTTCCATAAGGACATCCACCTTGTGATACGAAGTTTTTAATAACACGATGGAATGTCTTTCCATTATAATAGCCTTCATTGACTAATTTTACGAAATTGTTCACTGTGATTGGTGCATCATCAGGATACAATTCGAATGGCAATTCTGCCCCATTTTCTAATACAAATTTTCCATGTAAAATCATATATAACATCCTCTTTTCTTCATTAACGAATTTAATATACACTAAAAACAAGCAAAATACAACTCACTATACAAGTAAGACAACATTTTTACTATTGACGATGCGAATTCGTCTGCCTTTAAAGATTTGATTGCCTAACACACCATCAAATGTGAAATTTTCAAAGAGATGACAACGACCTGTCATCGTATCTTTTAAGGTAATCTTTGCTCGATCCAAATAGACGACTAGCTCATCCACAATCTTCATCGGTAGTTTCTCCATACCATGAACACCAAAACCTAAAGCATCTCCCGATGCTACAATGCTTACGTTCTCTTTTTCAATATAAGCTTCTGATAGCCAACTCACTTTTGAACCACTATCAAAGCCAAAAAGTGCCACATTGCCTTTTGTATTCTTGCATAAGAAGACAGGAAAACTGCCAGGAACCATATTCGTCGTTGGAAACTTATAAACATTTTTTAACACACGAAACTCATGGGCGATATCGTCCATTTCAAAATCAAGTGTTGATAAGATATCCCATCCAAGAATACCATCAAAATTCATCAGATCAACGGAAGCAAAACCAAGTGAGAATTCAATTGAGAATTGTTCTTGATCAAGCACAATCATCGCTTTATTCAAGTAAGCAAGCCCACCAATCTGCAATTCTTTTGCACGATAGCCCTGCATGCTTTTCTCTTTTCCACCAATACTTCCAACATCTAATTTGCCTTTTGTAGGACAAGCTCCTACTTTTTCAATTGTTGTCGAGCGAATCCCACTAATCTGTGCGCCTGTATCAACAATGAAATGACATAATACGTGGTTAATATACACCGGTATCGTTAATAAACCAAACATATTACGACGCATCGGAAGGGTAAAACTTTCTTGATAGATGCGTACTTCTTCATCAAAATCATGTTGGGTAATGGATTCTTTTGCCATACGTAATCGATCACTAAAAACTGGCTGACAAATCTTTGCACACATGGATTGATACATTTGATCATCAATCATCACTCTATGTTTACTAGATACTACTTTGCATCGATGCATATTCTTCACCTCTAATCTTTTCAATTATAGCATATTCATCACATTTTCTCTATTTTTTGCCTACGCTCACATTCTTTCACAAAAAATGCTATAATAAATCATTATTGGAGGTAATAAGATGAACGTAAATAAAAAACATCTTGTACAGATGAGCGTACAAGGAAAAGTCGACCACCCTGCTATGGCAGGCAATGCTTATCGTGTTGGTTATGACGGATATGGTAGAATCTGCATGGCAACTGGTGGCATTGTTTATAATTATAAATTATATGATTCTTGCATGGGAATTGAAGGTGACCATGTAGAACCTGGAGTAAGCCTAAAGAATCCTAATGAGCGTGAAAATAATGCTTTACAAGCCTTTGCTTGTATTGGAAACAAAGCTAGAATCATTAGTGGTGAAGCAAAAGGTAGAACAGGCTTCGTTACTGGGAAACATGGTGGTATTGATCATGTCATGGTGTATTTTGACGAAGAAACTCTCGACTTGATGACTTGTGATGATCAAGTCTTAATTCGTGCTTGGGGACAAGGACTAAAGCTTTGTGATCATAATGATATCCATGCGATGAATATTGATCCTGATTTATTTGAAAAATTAAATATCAAAGAAACAAGCGATGGTATTGAAATCGGTGTTTCCGCCATCATTCCATCTTTCTTAATGGGCAGTGGACTTGGTAGTGCCTCTACGATGCTTGGGGATTATGACATCATGACACAAGATAAAAAAGCAAACGAAACGTATCATATCAATGATTTACGCTTTGGTGATTTAGTTGCTATTCAAGATCATGATAATCAAAATGGTCCTCATTATCTAGAAGGTGCAATGAGCATTGGTGTCATTGTCCATGCTGACTCTTATACAAGTGGTCATGGGCCAGGTGTCACAGTCATTCTTTCATCTAAGACAAATGCAATTAAGCCATTTCTTGATTCTGAAGCAAATATTGCCAATTATCTTGGCATAAGACCGTAATTTTTAGCAAACGATGTGACAATACAACACTCTTCGGTTATAATAGTTCTTACAGGAAAGGAAGGAACCTGCATGTTGAAAAAAACACAATATATCTGTGGCATTTGTGGTTATGTTTATGATGGTGAAGATTTTTCAAAAGAAGATGAATCTTATCGTTGCCCACTATGCGACCATGATATTCACGCATTTCATGAGAGAAGTTTTGAACATGAAGTCAATCTTGCGACTGATGAATATCACCAAGTGATTAAAGAAGCGAATAAGAAGTAAAAAAGCGAATACACCATTCGCTTTTTTTGTTATTTCTTCAATGTTTCAATATAATCTAAAATTCCTTGCGCTAATGCTTGAGCAAGTTTTTCTTGTCCTTCTTTACTTGCCATAATCTTTTCATCTTGTGGATTTGATAAGAAACCTAATTCCACTAAAATGCTTGGCATACGATTATAATATAAAACAGAAATCGGTGTTTCTGCATCACTATGCAAACCACGATTATCTGTATATTTCGCTGCAGCTAAAGAATTTAAAACAAGCTGTGCAGCTTTTTTACTTCCCTTATTCTTTTCACTATACCAAACTTCATTACCTCTTACATGTTCTGGATCGATATCACTAAAGTTTGCATGAACAGAAATAAACAGTTCAACTTTTTCATCGTTTGCCATCTTACTACGTTCAATCAAGTCTGCTGCATTGTCACTTTCCCAAGTGATTTTATCACTCTTTCTAGTATACTCTACATCAATGCCCTTACTCTCAAGAATCTTTCCAGCTTTTAAAGTAACATCTAAAGCAACCTTTTTTTCTGTTGTTCCTTTTTCTGAGATACAACCTGGATCATATCCACCATGTCCTGCATCTAACATAATTTTATGTTTGACTTCTTTTTTTGCAACTGGTTTTACTTTATCTTTTTCTGCTACTTTTTCTACTTTTACAGGTTCTTCTTTGTGTAATCCTCGATAAGCAAGCACTAATACTAAACTACATACTAAAATTAATATTCCAAACTTCACTTCTTTTCTTAATCTACGCTGTTTCATTTTTTCTCCGTTCTATTTCATGTTTTACTTCAGAAATCTCTTCGTAAGATTCACTTTTTGGATCTAGTAATCTTTGATACTGATTGAAAATTTTTAATGTTTTTTTAGAATCATCATCTAAATATGCTAATCCATAGTGTAAAACTACATCTGTAGGATCACTATGTGTCTTCAATAACTGCTTAAACATTTGTTCCCCTTTACTAGAGCGTAAAAGAATATAGGCTTGTGCCTGTTCATATTGTAGCATAACTTTGGTGAAAGGACTTGTATTTGTAAAGACCTTTCCATATTTTTCTATAAAATCAACGATTTTTTTCGCATATGTGCGTTCAATTCTTGCTTGTTGTTGCATCTCATCAAGCATTTGCGCTAAATAAGACAATAAATCGATTCCATCATTTACTTCATACATGATGCCTTCCATGCTTGTCAAAGAGAATTGTTTCGCAAGTTTTAAAAGTTTACGAAAGATTTGTTCTTGTTTCGTAACATCATGTTGTTCCATCGCTTGTTCAAGTTCTCTTGCAATGATTCCATAATGCGTAAAAGAAAAGGATTCTCTTGTTGCAATCTCATAGACCGCTTCATCAATAAAGCTCTTTGGATAACAAGAATTGCAATCATCGATGTGTCCGTTTGAAAAAATGACATCTGCCACTTGTAGATCATTGTATGTTGTTTCTAATTGTTGATGGATTTGATCATAATCCCACTTGCATCCTAACGTATCAAGATGACGATTGATTTCTTCTTTCGGCATCTGACTTAATTGTTCTAACATTACTTGGTATGGTACTTTTTCAATACTCATGCGTGTCCTCCAGTCTTGTTTGTAATAGTGTTGTCAATGAAGCAATAAACGCTTGATCTTGTTGTTTGGATCGTTTCTTATTATTCTTTGTACGAATATGTTGTCGTCTTAATTTATAATTGTCACTTCTCTGATTCAACAGTAACAAGATGTTATCCTTCGTATAAAGAATACCATCCTGCGACAAGACTTGGACACCCTTCCCTAAAGCGAGTGTTGCCAATCCATAGTCTTGGGTTATTACCATATCATCTTTTTGAATCTTTTGCAAGATTTGAAAATCCGCATGATCCTTGCCCTGATCACAATAGATGACGCTTGCATAAGATTCCTCATAGTGATGTGCATAGTCACAAACAATCACAACGGGTATAGAAAAATGCTCGGCAATTGCGATGGTTTCATCAACTACCGGGCATCCATCCGCATCAATATAAATTGTCAGCATAATCAGCTAAATGCGGTTCATAGCCATTGTTTGTAAGACTTGTTAATACTTCATCGATATGATCTTGGTTGTTTGTTTCAATGATTAGATCAACACGACATTGATTAAATAAAATACCATTTTGAATACGATTGTGACTAACAGAAATAATATTTGCTCCTGTGCGAGAAATCAATTCAATCACACGTGATAAGTTTCCTGGCTTATCAATAACATTTAAGTTGATTACTGCTTTACGTCCCGTTTTAATCAAACCTAAATCAATAATTTTAGATAATAAGTTTACATCAATGTTTCCACCTGATAAAACAGAGACACATTTATGATTGTCCACATCTACTTTATGAAACATTGCAGCAGCGACAGAAACAGCTCCAGCTCCTTCTGCTACCATTTTCATTTTTTCAAGTAATACTAGAATAGCTGCTGCAATTTCCTCTTCACTAACCGTTACAACTTCATCTACAAATTCTTTACAAAGATCAAATGTTAAAGAACCTGGTGTTTTTACTGCAATTCCATCAGCAATCGTACTCACATTATCTAAAGTAATCATACTGCCTTCTTCTAATGATCTCTTCATGCTTGGTGCTTTTTCTGATTGCACACCTACAATACGACATTGTGGGCATAGTGTTTTGATTGCAAAGGCAATACCACTGATCAATCCTCCGCCACCAATTGGCACTAGGACAGTATCCACATCTGGCATCTTCTCAAGAATCTCTAAACCAATTGTTCCCTGTCCTGCAATCACATCTTCATCATTGAATGGTTCAATAAATACAGCACCTGTTTGTTCTTGTAGGTGTTTAGCATATTCATAGGCATCATTAAAGGTATCCCCTTGAAGTTCTACATTGACACCATAAGAACGAGTTGCTTCAATTTTTGATAATGGTGCAGTTTTAGGCATCACAATCGTTCCTTTGATTCCCATCTTCATGCAAGAATATGCAACCCCTTGAGCATGGTTACCAGCACTTGCTGCAATGACTCCTCTTTCTTTTTCTTCTTCTGTTAAATTATGTAATTTATAGTAAGCTCCCCTTAATTTAAAGGCACCTGTCCCTTGTAGATTTTCTGCTTTAATCCACAAATTTGGATGGATTTTATCTGCATGTACCAATGGTGTTTTGCTAACAACACCAGCTAGTACACGTTTTGCACTTTCAACATTCGCAATCTTCATATCCCTTTCCTCCTAGCATATACAATCATTGTACTATGTTTTTTCTAGATTGAAAAGCAATTTTCTATATTATATGCACAAATTATACAATTTGTCTGTTATTTATAGACACATGTTTTTTATATATAAATTATTGATGTAAATAAAAAAACATGGTCCCTAAGATAGAAACCATGTATGTAGTTTATTAGTCTTTTTCGATGAATTCTAATAACTGTTTTGCAGCTAAGTTAATTCCTTCACGATTTTCTTTGCTTAATCCAAGGTGTGTATAAATTTCACCAATAAATACACCATTGTTACGTAATGCTTCAAACATTTGATCTACTAATGGATCACAAATATCTTGTTGTTGCATTGGTCCAAATGGATTTGCAAAGTAAGTTGTTGAGATACCAACTTCTTGTGTTGTACCTTTAGCCATACGTTTTCCTTCTACACATGTAGCTTTAGCATCTTCAATTGATAAGCTATGTAATCCTAGTTTATCATCGTAGTTGTTTGCATATGCGAATAGGTCAATTCTATGGTTCATAGAAACTGTTTCATATGGAGCAGCTGGTGTAATAACACGTGCATTGTTACTTGACTCTGGGTTCATGAAGATTGAACGGTCCATATCACGGTATGGAGTACCTGGATCTAAGTCATCTAGACGAATGAATGCACCAATTTCTGTACCTTGTCCATAAGGAACACCATCTTCAATATGGATTGTACCCATATCATCAAATACAACTTCAATATCTTTGATTACGTCTTTACCGGCAATTTTTAATGCTTCAATTGATTCCGATTTACCTGCACCTGAATCACCCATCAACATGATACCTTTGCGTTTACCATTCTTTAATGTGATATTGACGAAAGCACCGTGGATTGGTAACCAACCATGTTGCATTTTTCTAACGTTATGTAATGTTAAACAGATTTTCTTTAAATATCCAAAATATTCAATCTTTTCGTTATAAGTTAAGCATCCAACCCAAATATCATCTTTTGCATCATAGTGGAATACTGTTTCTTCTTCTTCATATTTGTTACCGAATAATACGACTAAGTCTGGTTTCTTTCTCATTTCTTCTTCTGTAGCAAGTTCGAATAAGTTTCCTAATGATACACATGAAGAGATGAAATCACGGTGGAAGTATACAAAGCATAATAAAGTACCGATTTTACATGGGTAGCAGAACCATTCGTCCGCATTTCCTGTAAAGTGGTTGATTGGGTTTTCATTTACTTCTTTGAAAACTCCTGTACGCTTATTTGATTTTGGATGTAAAATCATTGGTGTACGTAACATAATTGAAGTAATGAATGGGATTTGTTTTAATTTTTCATATGTATCAGATAATTTAGGTTCTTTTACACTTACTGAGATAGCAGCGTTTGTACCAGCTTGCATCTGACGATAAACACGATTTTTTCTTCCCATCAATGTTTCTTCTAAGTTACGATATAATGTTAAAATCATATCATTGAAGTTTGAGTCTGCAATGACAAAGCTCTTGTCTTGTAATGCGTTCATGCTTCCTGCTTGAACAACTGAGAAACGTTGGTGTTTTTTCCAAAAGTTATACATTTCTTCTAAGAATTCTAATAAACGTCCTTTGTCATTTAAGTAATCAGATTCGATTTCTTCTGTTTTGAAGATACGCATCATTCTGAATAATCTTAATAATTCAACAGTTGCTTCACGAGGAGTTTTTCCGTTTACTGCATAGAAGTATAAATCTTCGTCTACTTCTTTTAAATAATCGATATAATTTAATACAAAATTACTAAAAGTACTTGTGTTTAATAATTGTTCTCCATTAGCTGTATATTCTTTACTAAAGTTTACGATTGCTAATTCTTTTGTTAGATATAAGGCTTCTTTCATAAAATAAGCTCCTTTCATGATTTATGTGTTAAATAAAGCTAATACTTTATCGTTAGTATTATACATTATAAAATAGAATTTAAAAAGAGATTCTATTATTTTTTTTATAAATCCACTGTTTTTTCGATTTTTTTCCAATATATTTAATTTTTTTTACTTAAATTTCTGTTTTATTTTGATATTTTCACACAATTTTCTAATTTAAAAAAAGAAGTGGTTTCCCACTCCTTATTTTACTAATGATAAAATCTTTTCTTTGATATCGCTTAAAAGAACTTCTTCATTTTCAGAAGCACTACGTTCTCTAAATTCTACTTTACCTTCTTTGATACCACGACCAACGGTAATACGATAAGGGATACCAATTAATTCCATATCTTTGAATTTAACACCTGGACGTTCTTTACGATCATCTAATAAGACATCTACGCCACAAGCTTTTAATTCTTCATATAATTCATTTGCAATACGTACTTGTTCTTCATCTTTGATGGCAACAATAACGATAGCAACTTGATATGGGGCAATGTTTGCTGGCCAAACGATACCTGCTTCATCATTGTGTTGTTCAACAACAGCAGCCATCGCACGTCCTAAACCAAATCCATAACATCCCATCGTAACTGGATTTAATTTATTGTTTTCATCTTGGTATTCTAATCCAAAGATCTTCGCATATTTTGTACCAAGTTTGAATGTGTTGGCAACTTCGATTCCTTTTTCAAATGATAATTTATGACCACAGCATGGACATACATCACCTTCATTGACTTGGGCAATATCAGCAACCATTTCAACTGTAAAATCACTTAGATTTGCATTGATGATATGGTGGTCTGTTTTATTTGCACCAACGATGAAGTTTTTCATATGACTCACTTCACGGTCCATGATCACTGGGCAATCAATACCAATTGGACCAGCAAATCCAACTTTAGCATGTGTCACACGTTCTACTTCGTCAAAGTTTGCTAATTCAATTTCATTCGCTTCTAATAATTTTAATACTTTTGTTTCGTTTAATTCTCTTGTTCCTTTTAATAGGAATGCATATGTTTTCCCATCAACAGAATAAATCAATGTTTTAACGAAATCGTTGACTGATTTATTAAAGAAAGCTGCAACTTCTTCAATTGTTTTCGCATTTGGTGTTTCAATCACTTCGGTTGCTAATGGTGCTTCATCGCTATCGCTTGCTTGATCAACAACTTCGGTAATTTCAAGGTTTGAGCAGAAGTCACAATTTTTACAACTAACGATGACATCTTCTCCAATTGGTGTAATGGCTTGGAATTCTTCTGATAAGCTTCCACCCATTGCTCCAGTATCTGCTTTTACAATTTTGTAAGTCAAGCCTAAACGATCCATCATACGTTTGTAAGCATTGAATGTAGCCATGTAAGAAGTATGTAGACCTTCTTCATTCACATCAAAGGAATACGCATCTTGCATGATGAATTCACGTACACGAATCAATCCATAACGAGGTCTTGTTTCATCACGGAATTTTGTTTGAATTTGATATAAGTTATAAGGAAAATCTTTATAAGAACTTCCCTTCATCATTGCAGCAATGGTAAATAACTCTTCATGAGTAGGTCCCATTACATATGATTTTTGGTAACGGTCTTTCATCGCAAACATATTTTTACCAAATGCTTCACGACGTCCGCTCTTTTCATAAACTTCTTCAGGAATTAATACGGGCATCAATAATTCCTGTGCCCCTACGGCATCCATTTCTTCACGTACAATATTTTCAATCTTTGCTAGTACGCGTTTCCCCATTGGCATCATCATATAGATTCCAGTAGAGCTTTTTTTGATCATTCCAGCACGAACTAGAAGATTTCCACTGACACTATCTTCATCTTTCGCATTTTCACGAATCGTATAAAAGAAACTGTTGCTCAATTTCATAATCTAATCTCCTCACCTATGTTATGCATATATGTTATCTTCAGTATTTTATCATGTTTTCGATAAAATGTAAATTTTACCTAGTAAATATCACTACGGTCTTTCTTCATCACTTTACGAATCATCGCATCTTTTTCCATAGCACATGGAACTTTCGCATAAATGATCTGCATTGGTGTTTTCGCTACTTCCATCTCATTGCCATCTTTATCATACAACGCATCAAACTTAAATTTGGTTGTTGTAATCGTTGGACCAAAGACTTCTGCATCGATATATGGTTTAAAGTTATTACGAACTTCTAGCTTTGCGACACTTGTTTCTGGGTTATAATCTAGCACATAAGCGATGAATTCTTGAGTTACACCTGCACCATTGACCCCATATAATTGAGCACTTGGTAAAGGTTGTCCTTCATAGAAACCAATTGCTGTTGGTCGATTTTCCGCTTTGGTAAATTCATTAATATACCATTGCATCTTCTCTTCAGAAATGCTTCCTTTTTCATACACTTCATCAATTAATAAACGATAGGTCTTAATCAAGGTCGCAATATAATACGCACTCTTCATACGTCCTTCAATCTTCAAGCTTGCAATACCTGCGTGAATCAAGTCAGGAATATAGCGAGCGGCCATCAAATCTTTACTTGACATAGAGAATAAATCGTTGTCATCATGAATGGCTTCATCTTTATCATAGAGACGATATTTCCAACGACAACTCTGTGCACAACCTCCACGGTTTGCATCTCGACCTGTCATGTTGTTGCTTAATACACAACGTCCTGAATAAGAAATACACATTCCACCATGAATGAAGACTTCTAGTGGAACATCGGTATGTTTGGCTGTTTCTTTAATTTCCGCAAGTGTCACTTCACGCGCTAAAACCACACGATCCATGCCCTTTTTCTTCCAATAATTCGCAGCACTTGAGTTTGTTGATGAATGCTGTGTAGAAACATGCACTTCTAATTTAGGTGCATAGGTTTTTGCACACATCATAATGGTTGGAGAAGCTGCAATAATGGCAGTTACACCAATGCGTTCTAACTCCATCAAATATTCTTTTAAGCCTTCCATATCTTCTTCATGAGGCAACATATTAACAGTTACATGGACTGCAGATCCATGGGCATTCGCAAATTTAACACCTTCGGCAATATCTTCAATCGTAAAGTTACTTGCACGAGAGCGCAATGAAAACTGCTTTCCACCTAAATAAACGGCATCAGCACCATATAAAACAGCAATTTTTAAGCGTTCTAAGTCTCCTGCTGGAGCTAATAATTCAATCTTACGTTTTCCATTCATCTGCATATCTCTAACCTTCTTTAACCTTTGAAGTCTTTGTATAATAGAAACCATGTGTCACATGATCTGCTTCGTATTTTTGTTGATAGTCTTCATACACTGCTTTCGCATCTTTTTTACCATCTAGAATAGCATTGTATAATTCTAACGCTTCCACAACATAGTCAATATCATGGAAGATTCCATCAATGCGCATATATTCGATACCTGCATCCGCAAGTTGCTTGATTTCTTCAAAACTTGCTAATGTAAAACCAGTGTATACATGCGTACCACTTTCATCTTCGACAATTGGCATGTGTTCATCACGATGTTCTTCTTTTAAATATAAGTTGTAATTATCATATACAGGATAACTCTTTCCTACAAATGACATATAACTACTTAACAACGTACGTTTGCTATGCATCATATTTAAACGACCATGAATGATGACTTCACAATTGCCTGTTACTTTTGATTTGATTTCAACCATTTCTTGTAACGTAATATCTTTAGAAATGGTTACCATTTTGATTCCTTCATCTAGATAATATTGCACATCTTTGTGATTGGTGATCAATGTATCTGGATTGTAAATCAATTTATCTTTCATGCCGAATGCATCTGCTTCATATAAGACACATTCATCACCATAATAGATACCATCTACATCAAGTTCTTTTAATACTTGTAAATGTGAACGTAGCGCTTCTAACTCCTCTTCCACAAAGAAACGATTGACTAATACAAACATTTCTAATGATAAGGCTTTGCATTGTTCTTTGATCTTCGCTAATTCTTCAACGGCAAACGCATGTGTACAACGCACAGAAAAAAACGGTGTTCCAATAACGACACCTGCTGCGCCTGCTTGCTTCACTTTTTCTAAATCTTCGAATGTAAATGGGGTAACTATGATTTTTGGCATATACTTCATCCTCTCTTAACATGCCTTATTATAATATAAGAATGTCTTCTTGAAAAGCGAAATACGTGAAAAAAAAGCTATCTTATCGCTATTTTTCAAGCATAAGATAACTCTTTGATCATAAGCGTTTTTCAAAATTTCCACTCACTGATGGTCCTTCGTTAAAGATGATAAATGCTCTTGGATCTCTTGCATCGATGATTTTTCTTAGTTGTTCTTCTTCATACTTATTGATCACCGTCACTAAGATTCTTGTTTCACTATCGGTATAAGCACCAGCACCATCCCAATATGTTACACCTCGTCCCATTTCACTCATGATAGCTTTTTGAATCTCTTTATTCTTCGTAAAGATCGTTGCTGTCATATTGATGTTTTGATAGTGTGTACGATCAAGCATCATTGAGAAGCATACCATGTATAAAATAGAATAGATTGCTGTTGGAAGACTAAATAACATCGCACAGATGAAATAGACAACTGCATTGACAATGAGATTTAATTTTCCTACGCTAAAGTTTGCGAATTTACGAGCGAAGTAGATACCTAAGATATCCAATCCCCCTCCACTTCCACCACTGCGTAGTGCAAGTCCAATTCCAAATCCAGTGATGACACCACCAATCAAACAACTTGCTAACACATCGTCGATGATAGGGTCTTTGGGAATCAAAATAAAACTAAAAGCAAGCGTTTGGGCTATCACACAAAACAAGGTTTTAATAAAAAATTTTCTTGAAATAACGCGATAAGCCATGATGAATAGTGGAATATTCATAGCAAAGTTGATAATACCTGCAACATCAAATTCTTTTGATAGTGGAAGATGAATATAATCAATTAAAACCGTACGAATAATTTGGGCAACCCCGATGACTCCACCACTATACAAGTCAAGAGGTACAATGAATAAGTTTACACCTGCTGCAAAGATAAATCCCCCTATGATAACCATCAAAATTTTATAACTTTCTCTTTCTTTTGACATATAAAAATCCCTCGCTAACTATTAGAAATTATAGCATATTTATCCTTATTTTGTATGTACCTTTTTTTATTCTTCATGCGAGCAATTTTTAACTTATTATACAATCACTTCTTTGTGTAAAAATATATCTAAAAAATGTTGACCATCCCTAACACAAGGGTTACACTACGTTTCTAGATATTCATCATGAGTATTTAATATCAGTATAAAGGAGGTAACTCATGCCTTATAAACTTGGAATTGACGTTGGCTCTACGACACTAAAAGCCGTTTTATTAGACGATGAAGATTGCATCATCTATAAAAGCTATGAACGACATCAATCTTATGTTCGTAAAAAAACGTATGAAAAACTAATAGAATTACAACCAATGATTGCTGATCACCCACTTTCCATCGCAATTACTGGAAGTGCAGGACTTGGCATTGCAACCGATAGTAACATTGCCTTTGTGCAAGAAGTGTTTGCGACTGCCTTAGGTGTCAAGCAGGACTATCCAAAAACCGATGCTGTCATTGAACTAGGGGGAGAAGATGCAAAGATCATCTTTTTAAATGGCGCATTAGAAGAGCGTATGAATTCCACTTGTGCAGGTGGGACAGGAGCCTTTATTGATCAAATGGCTTCCTTATTAAATGTAGACTTACAAACACTTGATACGCTATCCCTACAACATGATATGATTTATCCGATTGCATCAAGATGTGGTGTCTTTGCAAAAACAGATGTACAACCATTGATCAATCAAGGCGTTTCGAAAAGTAATTTAGCAGCTAGTATCTTTCAAGCCGTTGTTGATCAATGTATCACAGGACTTGCGCAAGGAAGAAAAATAGAAGGGAATGTCTTATTTTTAGGAGGTCCCCTTTATTTCTTAAAAGGACTACAACAGCGCTTTCAAGAAACACTGAAATTAGATGATGAGCATGCTATCTTTCCCACTCTATCTCCTTACTTTGTAGCCTATGGAGCTGCCTTATATGCAAAGCAGGCAACCATCACCTATACCTTTGAACAATTAGAAGCGTCCTTAAAGAAGATGTTAAACAAACAAGTAAAAACGGATACCCTATCACCCTTGTTTGAGACACAACAAGACTATGATGAGTTTATCAAGCGTCATCAAAAGAGCTATGTTCCCTATCAGACGATGGCTAGCTATCATGGCAATGCCTGGTTAGGGATAGATTCAGGAAGTACGACGACAAAACTCGTTTTGATTGGAGAAGACAATCAAATTTTATATGAAAGTTATGCTAACAACCAGGGAAACCCCTTATGTGTTATTTTAGAAGAATTAAAAACCATCTATGAGCGTGCACAAGATCATATTCATATTGCCCACTGTGCAGTCACTGGTTATGGAGAGCAGTTGATGAAGGCCGCCTTCCATATCGACGAGGGCATTGTTGAAACGATGGCACATTATCAAGCAGCAAAACATTTCAATCCAAATGTTGATTTCATCATCGATATCGGTGGACAAGATATGAAATGTTTCCACTTAAAAGATCATTTTATCGATGATATCCTACTAAATGAAGCTTGTAGTAGTGGTTGTGGAAGTTTCTTAGAAACTTTTGCAAAAAACATGGGCTATGACGTCAAAGAGTTTTCTCGTCTTGGTCTAAAAAGTCAACATCCTGTGAATCTAGGAACAAGATGTACTGTTTTTATGAATTCTAGTGTCAAAGAAGCACAGAAAAATGGCGCATCCATTGAAGATATCGCGGCTGGACTTTGTATGAGTGTTGTAAAAAATGCCCTTTATAAAGTCATTCGTATGAAAGATGCCAATGAACTAGGAAAAGAAATTGTCGTACAAGGTGGTACCTTCTTAAATGATACCGTGTTACGATGCTTTGAATTAACCCTACAACGTAACGTTATTCGACCAAGCATTGCGCACTTGATGGGAGCCTATGGTGCTGCTTTATATGCAAAAACGAAACCAACGACAACATCTTCCTTATTATCATTAGAAGAATTGCAAAATTTTAAACATGAAACAAAAAACACCCGTTGTGGTCTTTGCACCAATCATTGCCACTTAACCATCAATCTATTTGCCGACCATTCCAAACACATTGCTGGTAATAAGTGTGAGCGTCCAATCATCGGTCGACAAAGTAAGCAAGAATTACCAAATCTATATGATTTTAAATATGATTACTTAACGCATCTACCATCAAAACAAGGGGCGAAAGGAATCATTGGGATTCCACTCGTCTTAAACATGTATGAATTTTATCCATTCTGGCACGCTTTCTTCACAACCCTTGGTTATCAAGTAAAACTAAGTGGTCGCTCAACGAAAGCAATGTATGCTAAAGGACAGCAAACCATTGCATCCGATACCATTTGTTATCCCGCTAAATTAGTGCATGGACACATACAACAATTACTTGATGAACATATTGATCACATCTTTTATCCTTGTATGACCTACAACATTGATGAGCATACAAGCAACAATCATTATAACTGCCCAGTCGTTGCCTATTATCCAGAAGTGATTCAAGCAAACATGGACGTAGAAAACATCTCTTTTAACTATCCTTATATTTATTTAGATGATCAAAAAGTATTAGAAAAAGAGTTGTATCAATACTTTAAAAAAGAAGGTATGAAAGAATCAAAGAAAGATATTCATCTAGCTTTAAACCATGCTTATCAAGCCTATCATGACTATAAACAAGCCATTCTTGATGAAGGACAACGTGCCATTGCTTATGCACACAACAATCATCACAAGATGATTGTATTAGCTGGAAGGCCCTATCACATTGATCCTTTGATCAATCATGGAATTCATCATTTATTATCGCAATTAGGCTTTGTTGTTCTAAGTGAAGATAGTGTACCAAAACTACAAATGCCTAGTGTTCATGTCTTAAATCAATGGACCTTCCATGCTCGTTTATATCAAGCAGCCCAGTTTGTTTCCAACATGAAGGATACTGAACTCATTCATCTTGTGAGCTTTGGCTGTGGAATTGATGCCATCACAAGTGATGAAGTGAAAGCTATTTTAAGACAACATAAAAAATTATATACACAGATCAAAATCGATGAAGTCGATAACCTAGCAGCCATTAAAATTCGTTGTCGTTCTTTACTTGCTGCCATGGAAGAAAGGAGGTAACTATGGATTTAACATTCACCAAAGAGATGAAAAAGACGCATACCATCTTAGTGCCTACAATGCTTCCCATTCATTTTCAATTTCTAAAAGCAGTGCTTGTGCAAGAAGGCTATAAAATTGAACTACTAGAAACAAGCGATGATGCCATCATCACTAACGGTCTTCAATATGTGCATAACGATACTTGTTATCCTGCAATGCTTGTCATAGGACAAATGATTGATGCTTTAAAAAGTGGTAAATATGATGTTGATCATACCGCATTAGCCATCACTCAAACAGGCGGAGGCTGTCGTGCTTCCAATTATATTCACTTATTACGAAAAGCCCTTGTACAAGCAGGTTTTCCTAATGTTGTTGTCATATCGGTAAACTTTGCCAACCTTGAAAAGCAACCTGGCTTTCGTTTAACACCAACGATGTGTGGCAAATTATTATATGGATTTTTATATGGAGATATGCTACTCTATCTTAAGAATCAATGCTTACCTTATGAACAAGAAAAAGGTAGTACGAATCAACTCGTAAACAAGTGGATTCAAGATTTATCGAAACAATTTCAAAGTCTTGCTTTCTTACGCTTAAAGAAGAATATGAAGCAGATGATTCAAGACTTTGCAGCCATTCAAAAAGTAAAAAAAGAAGCCATTCTAGTTGGCATTGTTGGAGAGATCTACATGAAGTATTCTCCACTAGGAAACAACCACTTAGAAGACTACTTAATTCAAGAAGGTTGTGAGCCTGTTGTGTCAAGTACTTTAGATTTTGGTCTTTATTGTTTAGAAAACGTAAGCAATGATCATCAATATTATCATCGAAATACATTTACCTACCCGATTGCGAAAGTCAGTAGTGCAATCATTCAACACCTACAACAAATAGGCAATACCTTGATTCAAGAAGAAGGATCATTTCGCCCCATGGATTCCTTTAAGGAATTAAAGCAGGCAAACAAAGACATCTTAGATCAAGGGGTAAAGATGGGAGAAGGTTGGTTATTAACAAGTGAAATGGTGTCTTTGATTCAACATGATATTCCAAACATCATCTGTTGTCAGCCATTTGGCTGTTTACCCAACCACATTGTTGCGAAAGGGATGATGCGAAAGATTAAAACGCAATATCCAAATGCAAACATTGTAGCCATTGATTATGATCCAAGTGCTACAAAAGTCAATCAAGAAAATCGTATTAAATTAATGTTAAGCAACGCCCGCTACGCCTCCATTTTACAAACAGATCAATCATAAAAGGAGACAACTCATGAACACAAAAAAAGGTATTTTATTTGATATGGACGGAACATTATTAAATAGCTTAGAAGAAGAAGCCATGAAAAAAGTTCTCTTCGCATTACAAGAGGACAAAGCACTTATTCTTCATCTACTAAGCAAAAACGTCAACAGTTATTCTGATTTTATTCGTGTATTATACCAAGAAGTCGATGAAACAAAAGCAAACGCTATCGCTCAAACGATTGAAGACGTACTTCATAAACACTATGAAGATGTCAACTTAATTCCTGATGCACGTAAGTTTTTAAGCTATCTAAAAAAACAAGGCTACAAGATTAGCCTTTGTACTAACAATGCCTTGCCTATCGTATCAAAGATACTCAAAGATAAAGACTTACAAGACTTCTTTGATTTCATTATTACATCGAATGATGTAAGCAAAAGCAAGCCTGATCCTGCAATGTATCTATTAGCGATGAAACACTTGCAGCTATGTGAAGAAGAATGCGTCATCTTTGAAGATTCTAGCGTTGGCATAGAAGCTTCTAAACGAGCCAACATCGACTGTATTGTTGTTAGCAACACCAAAAAAGATGAAGCGCTTCTTCATATCGAAGATTATCGCGACCCATCTTTATATCAACTATTTTAGGAGTGATCAATATGAATACCGTATTATTTTTCTTTATTTATAGCTTTCTTGGCTGGATATGTGAATGTATCTATTGTAGTATTCCTGCTAAAAAAGTCATTAACCGTGGATTCTTATTAGGACCCTATTGTCCAATCTATGGCTTTGGTGCCCTACTCGTCATTCATTTTTTAAGACCATTTACCAACCACATCATCCCGCTTTATATCGCTGGTGTGATCGTCACTAGTATTCTAGAATACTTTACTAGTTGGCTGATGGAAAAGCTATTTGATACAAAATGGTGGGACTATTCCACTTATCCATTTAATATCAATGGACGTGTTTGTTTAAAAAACTCTTTATTGTTTGGCATCATGGTCTTATTTGTCTACTATGTTGTCCATCCAAGAATCGTTCACTTTGTGATTGGCATTCCACATCCTTTACGCATCGTGATTGCACTTGTGTTAATCGCTTGTATTGTATATGACTTGTATCATACAACGATGGCATTATTACGTAAGAACAAAGACTTTGTGGAAATTGAAGAAAGCATCAAAGAATTGCGTAGAGAATTCAAAGAAGCTAATATTTTCCCATTAGATGAGCCATTAAGCCAAAGCATTCAACGTGTTTTAGATAATACGAATGCTGATGAAATCTTAGTTGCTCATATCATTCATCTGCACAATATGATGAATGACGTCAATGCAAAAAGAAAAGGAACGCATGATCGTTTACGAAAAGCATTCCCTAGTAAAATTGAAAGTCCAACTCGTGTAAAAATCATTGATATTTATAAAGCAATGCACGATTCTTTCCATCAAAAATAAAGGCGATGATCACTCATCGCCATTTTTTTATAATACTGTTTTAGGATCTACATATGGTAAATCAAGAGCATCGGCTACACCTTTAAATGTAACTTGTCCTTGGTATGTGTTTAATCCTTTCATGAATCCTTCATCTTCTCTTAGTGCATCTAAGCCTTTATTCGCAAGTCGTTCGATATAAGGAAGTGTCGCATTAGATAAAGCAATTGTTGAAGTTCTAGGTACTGCACCTGGAATGTTTGGTACAGAGTAGTGAAGAACACCATATTTTTCAAATGTTGGATCATCATGACTTGTTGTGTGATCACAAGTTTCAATACATCCACCTTGGTCAATCGCAACATCGACGATTGCACTACCTGGTTTCATCGATTGAACCATGTCTTCTGTGACAATCTTAGGTGTTTTTGCACCTGGAATTAGCACAGCACCGATAACTAAGTCCGCTGTTTTAAGAGCTAGACGCAAGTTATATTCATTGTTGTAGATGGTATGAATGCTACCATTGCTGACTTCATCAATATAAGCCATACGTTCTGCATTCACATCAAATACATGTACTTGTGCACCTAATCCACTTGCGATACGAGCAGCGTTAAATCCTACAATTCCTCCACCGATGATCACAACTTCAGCAGGCATAACACCAGGTACACCACCTAGTAAAACACCTAAACCACCATTTGCTTTTTGTAGCATGTGAGCACCGATTTGTACAGACATACGTCCAGCAACTTCACTCATTGGTGTTAACAATGGTAATGTATTGCGTTTTGATACAACAGTTTCATATGCAACAGCCGTTGTTTTTGAATCAAGCAATGCTTTTGCGAAAGGTTCGTTGTTAGCAATATGTAAGTATGTGAAGACCATTTGATCTTCTCTTAAATATTGATATTCACTTTCTAAATATTCTTTTACTTTAACAATTAAGTTTGCTTTCGCAAAGACTTCTTCACGACTACAAATCGTTGCACCAACTTCTTTATAATCGTCATCGCTAAAACCACTACCCATACCAGCACTTGTTTCAACTAAGACTTCATGTCCTTGTTTTGTTAACTGATAAGCACCAGCTGGTGTTAAAGATACACGAAATTCGTTATTCTTAATTTCCTTAGGGATTCCAATAATCATACGTTTGATATACATGATCATCTATTTGATCATGTTACCTCCTCTCTTTTTATAGGATAACAAAACGATCCTAATACTATAATTATACTATGATTACATAGATATTCAATTTTTTTCAATAAAAAAA
>SAMEA104404100__coassemble_1445_pt1 | contig 21360 bp, 23 predicted proteins | sample SAMEA104404100__metabat2_high_PE_039 | metagenome-assembled genome bin SAMEA104404100 (sample SAMEA104404100) | Balaenoptera acutorostrata | reverse complement strand
AGCAAACCTTCTATTTTTGCCCCTAAGGTGGTAGCTTGAGCTTATTCTTAGGAGGGGTTTATTATATCCATTTAACTAAGGAGGCATATTTTTATTACAGTGGTTCTATTATAGCATATTTTAGTACATTTTGAATGAATTATTATGAAAACAGGAGAATAGAGTGATTTTCATATGTTTGATTTACAACATTGAAAATGTTAAAATAAGGAAAAAGGGATTGGAGGATATTGTATGAATGTACCTGAGTTAATTACAGATGCCTATTTGAAGAGATGGAAGAAAAATAGTTTATTCTCTGCATTGTTATGGGCAGTGATGGGGATTATCTTGATGATTAGTCAAGATCGTGTTGGTATTTATACTTGTTATATATTAGGAATTATCTTGTTGATTCAAGGAATTCCACATTTGTTTTTATTTATTGCAGAAGATGAAAAGCATATCTTTTCAATTTCTTCCTTAATCAATGGCATTCTCATTAGTTTTATTGGTATTTGGGCATTGACCTTACCAGAAAAGGCGATGTTACAAATTCCAAATATGATTGCTTTTGTTACCTTGTTGCATGGGTTTAAAGACTTAGAGTTATCAAAGCGAATTCGTGCTTTAGATCATCAAACTGGATTATTTGCTTTTCTAATCAGTATTTTCACCATTCTTTGTTCAGCTGTGATTTTGATATTGCCATTAGATGAAACAAAGATTGTTGTGATTGCATCAGGAATCTTATTGATGATTGATGGGATTGGTGATTTCTGGATGTGGTGTATTTTAACCGATCGTAGTAACGAGCAAAGGGGAATATAATGAAAAAGAACCGTGAGGTTCTTTTCTTATGATTGTTTGTTAAGTATGACTAACAAAAAACCAGGCTGAATTATACCTGGTTTCCTGTTTATCTATCTTCTGATAGAGTTGAGCATTTCTATGCATGATTAGAAGTTAGACTTGTTGTTTTGGTTGTAAAGTTATAGAGGAAATAAGATCAGTGCGGAAAGGAATAGCACATCTCTCAAAAAGGTTAGCTTTATCTAACTTCATTTGTATTATATACGAAGAGTTAGCTTAAGTCAACTATTTTTTTGAAAAAATTAAAATTATTTTTTAAGAATGAAAGAGAATACATTGACGAAAAAATAGAAAGCATTTACTATAAAGGATGGTAAAAGATTACAAAAAAAGAGAGGGATGAAAAAATGACCAGGGAACGCAAAAATATTATTTTATTATGTTTATTTTATTTTTTGACTTATTTTTCATTTGTAGTGCCATATGGCTACATGCAAACATTTTTAGAGTCCATTGGTTATGATGTTGTAGAACGTGGTGTGATTCTTTCGGGTACAGCCATTGTGACGATTGCGACACAGTTAGTTGTTGGATATTTATGCGATAAGTATCATAGTGATAAGAAGTTTTATAATTTATGTGTGATCATTGTTGTGATTTCTTCATTGATTTTATATCAATTTAGTAACAAGGTGTTTTTCTTACATTTATTATTTATGTCTTTGGTTGGTGGTTTATTTCGTACTGCAACGGCTATACAAGATAGTTGGACACTACAAGTGAGTGAAACATGTAAGGATAATTTTGGGCCTATTCGTGCATTTGGTGCAATTGGGTGGATGATTGGAAGTCCAATCGCAGCCATGATTGTTGAAAATTATGGATATCCATCATTAGGGTATGTCTTTGCAGGACTTGCGGTGTTGAATCTATTGCTTACAATGGGCATTCAAGATGCTGTAAAAGTGGAAAAAGCAGGTGGTATACATGTATCTGATTTAAAAGAGCTATTGATGAATAAGAAATATATCTTGATTGTTTTAATTTTTTTCTTTATCAATGTGATTGGAACAGCGGATATTTATACTACAGTTGATAAGATGTTAGCACTAGGTGCAAAGGAAACGATGGTTGGAGCTCGTTGGAGTATTCAATCGTTTACGGAATTACCATTGTTTTTTGCAGGGACTTATTTATTGAAGAAATTTGGGGATTATAAGTTGATGATGTTTGGTACTTTGATGTACATTTTCCGTTTTATTGGATATGCAGTTGTACAAACACCAGAAATGATGATTGTTGTGACGATGATGCAATGTATTACTTATCCATTGATTATGATTACAAGTAAAACCTTGGTGGATGAGGCTACTCCTCTTCATCTTCGTAGTAGTGGACAAACAATTGCTTCGGCATTCTATGTTGGAGTATCTTTATTATTAACACCAGTGATTGCAAGTATCATGGTGAAATATATTGGATCCGATTTTACACTGTTGTTGATTGGGTTATCTGGAATCATTCCACTTGCTTTAGGTGTGATCTATAAAAAAATGTAATATATCATAAAATACTAGAAAAAATGCGTCAATGAATGTCAAATATTGCCCATTCGTTGCCATTTTTTCTTTTTTTATACGTTTCTTGTTTATAATAGTGTATATATGTAGATGATATTTTACATATATGAACATTTTATATGGTAATACAGGAAGGAGTTTAAGTTTTATTTTTTATGGGAGTATTAATCAAATGTTTGTTTGTTGGATTTTTTCCAACTTTGTTTTTTCATGAGAAAACGTTCGATGTGCGCAGGAATATCATGCTTGCAGCATTGGTAAGTGGGTGCTTAATGTATGTGATGAAGGGGTATGAGGTAATCGTTGTCATACTTTATCTTGGCTTGCTTTATTGGATCATTGGTAAAGGAAATCGAAGAGTGCTTGTGTATCTGTTGTTTAGTGTTATGCTTGCTTGTTTTTATCATGGGTTTATAGCGGTATGCTTAGGATATTCATGGGTGGAAAGTGTTGCTTTATGTATCACCTACATGCTTACGAAATGGTATATGCCAAAAGTGAATGTACAAGTGTCAAACATAGAATGGGGTTGTGCATGTGTTGTGATCCTCATTTCCATCGTGATGTATGAAATGCTTGTTTTCATCAAAGTGATAGATCCTAACATGAACGTGTTGTTATGGATGCTTCATGCAATAAAGGATGGTTTGATTTGTTATTTAGGGTATCGTATGATGCTTGTGATGAGTGATTATCATTGTTTGCAGCGTGATTTACGGAATCAACAAGAACAAGAAAAATTATATATAGAATTAAAAGAAGCAAATGAAATCAATCAGTCGTTTCGTCATGATCAAGTAAATCTAGTAAATGCGATGCATGTATTGCTTGCGGATGATCAGGGTAGGGCAAAGGTGTTGTTTGATGAATGTATGAAAAAGACAACGACCTATTGTTCGGTGGTAAGTGGAAATGCTACCTTGGATTGGTTATTGAGTTCAAAGCAAACAAAGATGAACCAAAAGCAATCCATCATGCAAGTCTATGTGAATAGTGCATTGCATGAGCTGAGTGATCATACACTTGTTGTCATCATGGGAAATTTATTAGATAATGCAATGGAAGCACAGGCATATGTAGAAGATCCTCGTATCATTGTTCGTACATCACAAAGTGAACATCACTATTATATAAAGATACGAAATCGTTATAATAAAGAGAAACTACGCGAAAAAGATGAGGAGTATTATAGTACAAAAGAAGATGGTAAGCATCATGGTATCGGTTTAAAAAATGTGCGTGCAAGTATCGAAGAACTTCATGGTATTTTTCGTATAACACACGATGACTTGTTCTTTCAGACGTTTGTGTGCATTCCTAGAACGATGTTGAAACAAAAAGAATTAGAGGGGGAATAGAAGATGAATAAAATTAGAATTTGTCTATGTGATGATGAGACAATTTGGTATGAAAAAGTAAGAGAAGAAAGTAAAAAGAATGATTTTGATGTGGACATTACGTGTTGTGATGATCGCACAATTGATTATGATCAAGAATATGATCTGTATTTATTAGATATGGAATTTGAACATGCGAAAGGATTAGAGATTGCAGAAAAAATATATCAGATGCATCCAGATAAATTCATTATCTTTTTTACAGGGCATGAAAGCTATGCACGTTTTGGTTATGAGATGGATGTGAAAGGTTTTATCTATAAACCAAGCTTTGAATATGATTTTAAAAAAGTGATGAATGCTTTGATTAAAAAGATCTATAAGAGAAGATTAGTCTTTAAGTTGTTTGTGGATGGGGCGACTTGTAAAGTGAGATTCTCAGATATTTCAAGAGTTGTAGCAGATGGTCATTATATTCGTGTGAAGATGAACAATCGCATTGAAAGTGTGCGTATGTCCTTGAAAAACTTTACAAAAGCATATGATCGTGAAGACTTTGTGCTGATTAAGATTGGGGTATATGCGAATATGAAGCATATTACGTATATTGATGAAAGATATGTACATTTTGATGATGATAGTGCGGTAACAATACCGAAAAGACGACGAAAATTAGTCCTTGATCGCTTTGCAGATTACCTAGATAACAATATGGCTTAAAAATTCATAATTCTTGCCATATTTAGAGCATTCGTTGGCTATATACTTGAAAGTATTATGGTTTCTGATATAATACACTCAACAGACGTATTTTATTTGTTGACGGGGAAGATAGTTTATCGATCATAGACGTTAGAGTTGGTGTTTTTAGGTCAATGGATGACACATGCGGATGTAATAGAAAAACATAGGTTACAGAGTTCTTCCGTGGGGGAAAGGCTTTGAATGTCTATGTTTTTTATTTGTTACATAGGATTCATGATATAATAGACACATGGAGAATGTGATATGAAAAAAGGTTTAGTATTATTTGATTATGACGGTACGTTAGTGGACGAAAGAGAAGCTATTTATGTGCCAACAGCCTTAACAAAGAAGGCGATTTCGATGCTACAAGATCAAGGATATTTGTGTATGCTTGCCACAGGAAGAGCGTTAAGTTATATTCCACAAGGAGCAAAAGACTTATATCTAGATGGCTATATTACATGTAATGGAGCTTATGTTTGTGTGCATGGAAAAGAGATCTTAAATGAAGTGTTTAAGCAGGAAGAACTAGCAAGTTTGCTTGTTTATTTGGATGAGCACAAGATCAATTATATTTTAGAAAGCAAGGACTATTGCTTTGTGAAAGATTTACAAGATCCTGAGTATTTGCATTTCTTAGATAATTATAAGATTCCACAAAATAACTATGTGTCTTATCAAGGACTTGATCAAGTAGAAGGTCTTGTTTCTAAGATTACGCTTGTCTTTCAAACGATGGATCAATTACATGAAGTGGAACACTTGTTGCGTGGGTTTTATCAGGTGAGCGTCCATCGTAATTGTAATACGTTTGATATTGGACAAAAGAATATGAACAAAGGGGTAGGAGTCAAAGCCGTGATTGATCATTATCAATTACCATATGATGAAACTTATGCCTTTGGAGATGGGGACAACGATGTAGAATTACTTGCGAGTGTGAAGTATGGCATTGCGATGGGAATTTATCATCCGGATTTAGAACCAGTGTTATATATGGTTACCAATCGTGTAAAAGATGAAGGAATTTATCATGCATTGCAAACATTAAAAGTTATAAAATAAAGAGAGAGAGGGAGTAACATGAACTATAAAGTCATTGCCATGGACATGGATGGGACCTTGACAAATAGCAATAAAGATATTACAAAAGAAACATTAGATGCACTTTTGCATCTAGAAAAACAAGGAGTTAAACTTGTTTTAGCAAGTGGTAGACCAACACCTGGTTTATATAAAGAAGCAAAAATGCTGCAATTAGATCAGTATGGTGGATACTTATTAAGTTTTAATGGAGCGAATGTTTGTAAGTATCCAAGCATGGAATGTATTTATAATAATGCGATCAACAAGAAGTATATTTTACCGATTATCAACAATGCGAAAGCATTGAACTTAGGCATTCTTGTCTATAAGGGTGAGGATATTATTGTGGATGATCCAAATACCTATAAAGCGGATTACGAACAAAAGATTACAGGGATGAATTTAAAAGTTGTGGATGATTTAAGAGAATTTGTGGACTTTGAGCCAAATAAATTCTTAGTGAGTGGACCAGAAGCCTATTTAAAAACCGTATTTGAAGATTTTAAAATGCCTTTTGGGGATCGATTAAACATTTACACATCTGCACCATTCTATGTGGAAGTTGTCAGCAATGGCATCCACAAAGCCCAAGGATTAGAGGGTGTTGCGAAGGATTTAGGCATTACTCCAGATGAGATTATCGCCTTTGGTGATGAGATGAATGATTTGACGATGTTGCAGTATGCAGGGCATGGCGTTGCCATGGGAAATGCTGTCAAACCAATTAAATTAGTTGCGGATGAAATCACATTGAGCAATGATGAAGATGGAATTGCAAAGTCTTTATACAAAGCTTTTCCTGAATTCTTTTAAGAGGTAAAGCCTATGATTTATACGTTGACAATGAATCCATCCATTGACTATGTGATTCGTTTTGATGACTTACAAAAAGGTTGTATCAATCGTTGTAAGGAAGAAGACTATGTGTTTGGTGGAAAAGGCATCAATGTCTCTTTGATGTTAGATCATCTTGGCATGAAGAGTTGTGCACTCGGCTTCATTGCAGGCTTTACAGGAGAAGCTTTGCAACAAGGCTTACAAGCCCAAGGAATACAAACGGACTTTATTCGTGTAGAAGATGGATTCACAAGAATCAATGTGAAGATTCATGCACAAGAAGAAACAGAATTAAATGGACAAGGACCAATGGTATCAAAGCAACATCTTGCTTTGTTTTATCAAAAGTTAGAACAATTCCAAGATGGGGATATTCTTGTTTTATCAGGAAGTATCGCTAGACAAGTCGATGCTAGTATTTATGCTACGATTATGGAAAAGCTTCAAAAGAAAAACATTTTAGTGATTGTTGATGCGAGTGGAGAAGCCTTGCTTCAAACACTTCCTTATCATCCGTTTTTAATTAAACCAAATCATCATGAATTACAAGAACTTTGTCAATTAGCAGATACGAAGGAAGAAACGCTGCTTCATGGAGCTTTACAACTACAGGCCAAAGGAGCACGCAATGTGTTAGTTTCCATGGCTGAAAAAGGTGCCTTGCTTGTGGATGAACAACAAGGTGTTCATCGCATAGAGGGCATTACGGGTGAAGTGATTAATTCAGTAGGTGCAGGAGATTCCATGGTTGCAGGATTCTTATATGGATATGCAAGCACAAAGGATTATCATGTAGCGTTAGAATATGGTATTTCTTGTGGTAGTGCAAGTGCTTTTGATAAAGGCATTGCATCAAAAGAAGATGTTTTGCGAATTTTAGAGGAAGTACAAAAAAGATAAAATACTACTTTGCATCCATATACGAGGAGCAAAAAAAGTGGTACAATAAGGACATGCAAAAAAGGAGATGGCATTATGAAGTATGCAATCGTTTATTGTAGTCATACGGGAAATACAAAACTATTAGCAGAAGCAATTTCTCGTGTTTTTTCAGAAGAAGAATTGGTTTATTGTGGAATTCCAGATGCTGAAAAAACGAAAGAAGCAGATGTAGTCTTTGTTGGATTTTGGACTGATAAAGGAAGTTGTGCAAGTTCGTTATTAGATTTCTTTGCGCAATTGCATCATAAACAAATTGTTTTATTTGGAACATGTGGATTTGGAGGAAGTGAAGAATACTTCAATACCATCTTACAACGTGTCAGTGCATTACTTGAAGATGATTGTACGTATGTAGATGGATTTATGTGTCAAGGTAAGATGCCAATTGAAGTGCGTGAGCGTTATGTGATGCGCATGTCTGAAGCACCTGAAAAGATGCAACAGATGATTGAAAACTTTGATCAAGCAAGTAGTCATCCAGATCAAGAAGATATCAAGCAAGTGTTAGCATTTGCTCAAATTGTAAAACGATCAGTAGAATAGTAAAGTGAAAGGATTGCCGATGTGCAGTCCTTTTTTTAGCGTATAATAGAAGTATGAGGTGATCATATGAAAACTAGTATTCAATTTGTATTAGGGGATATTACAAAACAAAGCAATGTAAAAGCCATTGTGAATGCAGCAAATTCGAGCTTATTAGGTGGTGGAGGTGTTGATGGAGCAATTCATCGTGGAGCTGGGCCACAATTGTTAGAAGAGTGTCGAGGGTTACATGGTTGTCATACGGGGGAAGCAAAACTGACAAAGGGTTATTTGTTACCTTGTGACTATGTGATTCATACCGTAGGACCGATATGGTATGGTGGCTGTAATCATGAAGCAGAAATGCTAGCACGTTGTTATCATAGCGTGTTAACACTTGCGCAAAAGCATGCGATTCGTACGCTTGCTTTTCCTAGTATTTCAACAGGAGTCTATCATTTTCCACTTGATTTAGCGGCAAAGATTGCCATCACAACGACTTGTGCCTTTGTGCAAGAACATCAAGAAGCATTTGATAAGATTACGTGGGTCTTGTTTGATCAGCGTACGTATGATGCGTATACAAATGTATATAAAAACTATTAGAATTGTTTCATTCCATGGTATACTATATATTAATGAGCATTGGAGGATTATTCATGGAATCAATGGAAGAACTAAAATTACGTTTAAATTCAGATAGTAAGTTTTTGCAAAGTAATGATATGCATGTGGCAGAAGTTCGTAGTGGATATGCGAAAGTAGAAATGATCATTGATGAACAAATTTTAAATGTGCATGGATTTGTCCATGGTGGGGCATTGTACTCATTAGCGGATACTGCAGCTGGTGCTGCAAGTTTTGCGACAGGAAGAGATAGCGTAACCCTTGCTGGTACGATTAATTATATCAAGCCTGGAAAAGGTGGAAAATTAATTGGTATTGCGCAGGAAATAAGTGCAGGAAGAACAACAGGTGTATATGAAGTGTTCATCTTCAACGATGAAGATGTCTTGCTTTCTAGGGCAACGTTCACCATGTTTTTCTTAGATGGAGATCGTTATCGAAAACAAAAATAGAAAATAAAGGAGTATAGAATATGATGAATTTTCTAAAACAGCATCATTTTGCTGTTTTCTTTCTTGTGGTAGCAGTAGAAAGTTTAGCTGCCAATTTTGCCCATCCCATTACCCCAACACTGATTCAAAACTTACACTTACCTGACTATTCATTTGGTCTATTGTATGCAGGGATGGCATTCACCAACTTCTTGTTTTCTCCCTTATGGGCGAATCAAGTGCATTATGTGGGAAGTAAAAAGATTATGGGAATCAGTTGTGCTGGTTATGGTGTTGGACAGTTTTTATTTTCCATTAGTAAAACATTGCCAATCATCATGATGGCACGCTTAGTTTCAGGTTTCTTTGTTGGTGGTATTCTTGTTAGTTTTCTAACATATATCATTCAACAGGCAGACTTAGAACATCGAGGAAAATATTTAGCTTATCAAGCAACGATCACAACCGTCTTTTCAGCTTTTGGGTATTTAGTTGGTGGTGTGATTGGTGTGTATTCGATTCAAGCAACGTTTTTATTGCAATTCTTTACCTTAGTATTCATCGGTGTTGTTTGTATTGTTTGCTTGAAAGAAGATGTGATCAAAGAGCGTCATGCAAAGGTAACGCTAAAGGATATGAACCCATTCCAAGCCTTTTTGGATGCTAGAAGTTTCTTTAAAGGTGCCATGGTCTTTTTATTCATTGTCGTTTTTCTGACATCAACGGCAACAACTGCCTTTGATCAAAACTTTAATTATTTTATCAAGGATCAATTTGATTTCCCATCTTCTTATAATGGGGCATTAAAAGCGATGGTTGGCTTCATTTCCTTGTTTGCAAATACAACGATTTGTTTATGGATTTTACGTCGTAATCACATTGAAAAAAGCTTATGTTATGTATTTGCGAGCGCTGCAGCCATCTTATTTGTGATGACATCCATCGAAAATGTTGGATTCTTCATCATCTTAAGCTTATCTTATTTTGCCTTTAATGCGATTTATATTCCCTTGTTACAAGACGTTTGTGCGCAACAGGGAACTAAGGATAACGCACATCAAATTATGGGCTTTTATAATGCAATGAAGAGTCTTGGTATGATTGCAGGTGCATTATTTGCAGGCTTTATATATGGTCGAGGACCACGTTTATCCTTCTTCTACGCTGGTGTTTTCTTCTTTGTGAGCATGGTGATTTTCTATCTGTTTATGCGCACGAAGAAACAAAAACAAGCATAATATAAAAAAGAATCCGACGTGAGTCGGACTTTTTTTAGATATGGTGCGGATAACAGGACTTGAACCTGCACGAATGGAATTCATTAGAATCTGAATCTAACGCGTCTACCAATTCCGCCATATCCGCCTAAGGATTCTTACGATAAAATTAAGATTGCTTGCATACTTTATTATAATACAACAAATTTCGTCGATTCGCTATAGATTTTAACTAATTTATGTTACCATAGTACAGTATATGAAAAGAGGTAACATCATGAATCAAAAAAAAGAAATGAAGATTTGTAAATCTAGTATTTTATTTTATATCGCATCGATTGCATTCTTAGGAATTGCTAGTTTCTATTTCGTTGTGACATATCAATCTATTCAAGTTTTATCACAACAAACACAGGTACAAGTCATCGATATGATGAATGCTTACTTTAGTAACTGTGCTCCTTTCTTTGCTTATGCCTTTATCTGTTATGGAATTGGTGTTGTGCTTGCGAAAGTTCAAACATTAAATTCAACATTATGCTTATGCATGGATGATGCCATTGAAGAAGTAGAAGTGGTGGAAGCAAAAGAGGAAAACGTTGCACAAGACGTTGTTGAAGAAAAAGAAGAAACAGAAGAAACAAGCGAAGACGTAAAAGAAGAAGCATAAGAAAGCATCATGGTGTAACTATAAGGGTTACACCTTTTTTAGATAAAATGTTATAAAAAAGGCACTTTGATGTGCCTTTTTGATTACTCTAATGTTTTGATGACAAGTTCAGCAATCTGTACAGCGTTGGTAGCAGCACCTTTACGTACCTGATCGCCACAGCACCAGAAGCTCAATGCGTTTTTATGACCACTCATATCTTTACGGATACGTCCAACATAGACTAAGTCTTGATTTGTTGTATCAAGTGGCATTGGATATTCTTTGTTTGATGGATGATCGACTAATTTAACACCATCGGCATCTTTTAATAATTCTCTTGCTTTATCCACACTGATTTCATCTTCGAATTCCACAAAGATAGATTCAGAGTGAGAACGATAGATTGGTACACGAACACAAGTACAGTTGACACATAATTCTGGTGTGCTTAAAATCTTGCGTCCTTCATTTTGCATCTTCATTTCTTCACTTGAATAGCCTTCTTCATTAAAGCCACCGATTTGTGGGATTAAGTTATAAGCAATTTGATATTGGAATGTTTTGATATCTACATCTTTGTTTTGACGAATGGCATCAATTTGTGCATCCAATTCTTTGATTCCATTAACACCAGCACCAGAAACTGCTTGATAGGTTGATACGACCATGCGTTTTGCTTTTGCATAGCGATGAAGTGGTGCTAGGGCAACCAAACCGATGATTGTGGCACAGTTTGGATTGGCGATGATTCCTTTATGATTCTTGACATCTTCAGGATTTACTTCTGGGATGATCAATGGTACATCTGGGTTTAAACGATATGCACTACTGTTATCCACAACGATGGCACCAGCTTCTACTGCTTTTGGTAAGAAGCGTTCTGCGATGTTGTTTTCAGCAGCTCCTAAGACGATATCGATGCCTTCAAAGCTATCTTCTGTTGTTTCTTGAACGGTGTATTCTTTGTCATTGACAACAATTTTCTTTCCAGCGCTACGAGCACTTGCTAGTAAGCGTAACTCGTTGATAGGAAAGTTTCTTTCTACTAAAATTTTAAGCATTTCTTGGCCAACTGCTCCAGTTGCTCCTAAGATTGCGACATTGTATGTTTTCATATGTGGTTCCTTTCTTACTCGATGACGAATGAGTTATAAATTGCTGAGATTGTCTTTTCAAAGTCTTTGTCTTCAACACCAACGACGATGTTGATTTCATCACTACCTTGAGCAATCATACGAATATTGATGTTGTTGTTTCCAAGTACGGCAAATAATTTACCAGAAATACCTGGACGATACATCATTTGACGACCAACGGTCGCAATTAATGCGATGTGATCGATGACTTTTACATTGTCTGGATTACATGCTTTTTTAATATCACTTACGATATCATAGATAACATCTTTTACATCTTCACTGTTGACAACGATGCTAAAGGAATCAATTCCACTTGGAATGTGTTCAACAGAAATACGATAGTTTTCAAATACTTCCAATGTTTTACGAATGATTCCAACTTCATCAGACATATGGTTTTTATAGATGGCAACAACAGAGAAGTTTTTCTTACCAGCAATACCAGTGATGACTTGTTTTGAATCTTTTTCATCTACTTCATCAACGATGATGGTACCACCATCATCAGGACGATTGGTATTTAAAATATTAATTGGAATATTTTTTTCTTTGACAGGGAAGATGGCTTCTTCATGAAGAACACTTGCTCCCATGTAAGACAATTCTCTAAGTTCACTATACGTGATGGTATGGATGCGTTTTGGATGTGAAACGATGCGTGGGTCAGCCATTAGGATACCAGATACATCGGTCCAGTTTTCATACATATCAGCATTTAATAAGCGAGCAAGGATGGAACCAGTGATATCACTACCACCTCTTGTCATCGTTTTAATCGTACCATCGGGTAATGCACCATAAAATCCTGGAATAACGAAACGATCGTTGTGTTTTAAGAAGTTATCAAGACGATATTTTGTAGCATCATAATCAATCTTTCCATCATAGCGGAAAGTGATGATATCTTTTGCATCAACAAAAGGAAATCCTAAATATTCAGCCATTAATTTTGCTGTCAGATATTCTCCTCTTGATACAAGGTAATCCGTAGACATAGACTTATGTAATTCTTTTTCTAGTTTTTCTAGATCTTCTTCAATTGGATAGGTTAATTCTAAATCTTTCTTGATGGATAAAAAGCGTTCTTTGATCAATTCATATAAAGGATGATAATCGACACTGTATTTTAAGTGGGCTTCGATTAAATAAAGTAAATCCGTTACTTTATTATCTTCTTTATTTTCTCTTCCACTTGCACTCACGACAACAAATCGTCGTGCTTCGTCGCTTGTAATGATGTCTTTTACTTTTCTAAATTGAGTGGCATTCGCGACAGATGAACCACCAAACTTTGTTATTTTTAACATTTCTATTCCTCCTCACCTTGATCAATACTAGCCATGAAGGCAGTAGGATCACTTTTCAAGATTTCGCTCATAATGCGATGCATGGTTGCGACTTCAACATGTTTGATTCTTACATAATTACCAAACGTATCTTCATGATAAGATAAATCCTTCAACAGTGTATGCAAAGAGGAATCACAGCGTAAGATATAGTCTCTTTTACAGATGGTTGGATCATAAATCATGGTTCCCTCAAACGTTTTGTCACTATGTTCGTTTTGTAATAAGATATCGATGATGTCTTGAACGATGGCATTTGCTGTGGCAAGTTTTCCAGCTCCTTGTCCATAGAATTTTAATTCACCGATGGTAGCACCATGAAGCGTGATTAAATTATAGTTGTCTAGAGTGTTTGCTTCTAATTGTGTTTCTTTAAATAGAATAGGTTCTACTACACAACTATAACGATCATCGATACATTTTGTCTTCGCAATCAAACGAACGGCTAAACCTTGTGATTTATAATATTGTACATCTTTTTTTGTGATATTACGAATACCAAATACAGGAAATGGCTCTTTTACGTGCATATTATAGGCAATTGATGCTGAAATGATAAGTTTATTACAAATATCATAGCCATCAATGTCAGCACTTGGGTCCTTTTCGGCATAGCCTAAATCTTGTGCTTGTTTTAATACTTCATCAAAGGATGCGCTATAGCGTTGCATATGATCTAAGATAAAATTGCTCGTACCATTAAAGATACCATGAATTTCATGTACATGATCGATACGCAAGGCTTTTTCTAATCCTGCAATCCATGGGATGCCACCACCTGTGCTTGCTTCATAATAGAAGTGTACATTGTTTTCACGTGCACAATCATTAAAATCTTTTAAGTAAGCAGCAACCACTGCTTTGTTTGCGGTAACGACGTGTTTTCCTGCTTCTAACGCTTGTAGGATGTATGTATGTGCTGGTTCAATTCCGCCCATTGTTTCAACAACGACATCTAAAGATGGATCGTTTAAAATGATAGAAATATCATCACACATCTGTGGTAATGTTTGTTCTTTTCCTTTACGAACAAGAATGTGTGTCACATGCAATGCTTTTGTTTCATTAGTTTTCGCATTGTTACAAATTTCATAGACACCGCTTCCAATTGTTCCTAAACCTAATATTGCGATATTCATCGAATGCCCCCTTTAAATTTTTGTCTTTTTTATGAAAACACTTGTTTTTATATTGCGAACATTGTATCATAGTAAAATAAGAAATGCAAGTTTTAGAAAAAGGAGAAATGTATGATGAAAGAAAGTAAAAAAATATATTCAAGTACAAGAGATGATGACTTAAGGAAAACACCGAAAGAAGCAATTCTTGCAGGAATTGCAAGTGATGGTGGATTGTATGTCTATGATGGATTAAAGGATTTAAAACTACCATTAAAAGATATGATGATGCAAAGCTATGCACAAATGGCAGAAACGGTTTTATCATTACTATTGCCAGATTTTAGTGAAGAAGAAGTAAAAGATTGTGTTAAAGGGGCTTATGAACATAAATTTGATACCGAGGATATTACACCATTAAATGTTGTGGATGATACTGCAATCTTAGAATTGTTCCATGGACCAACTTGTGCCTTTAAAGATGTGGGACTTCGCATGTTACCACAATTGATGGTGAAAGCTATTCAAAGTGGAAATGAAAAAGATGTGATGATTTTAACAGCAACAAGTGGAGATACAGGAAAAGCTGCCTTAGAAGGATTTAAGGATGTCGATCATACAGCGATTACTGTCTTCTATCCTAATGATGGAGTATCTCATATGCAACACTTACAAATGGCTACAACAACCGGACATAATACAAAGGTATGTGCCATTCAAGGAAACTTTGATGATGCGCAATCGAATGTAAAACGCATCTTTCAAGATGTGGAATTACAGAAACGCTTAGAAGCGATGAATGTTTGTCTATCAAGTGCAAACTCTATTAATATTGGACGTTTAATTCCACAGGTTGTTTATTATATTTTTGCTTATAAAGAAATGGTCAATCAAAAACAAATTGCCTTTGGAGATGAAGTAAACTTCTGTGTGCCAACAGGAAACTATGGAAATGTCTTAGCTGGTTACTATGCGAAATGCATGGGACTTCCTGTCAAGAAATTCATTGTTGCAAGTAATGCAAACAATGTTTTATATGATTTTTTAACAGATGGTGTTTATGATAAGAAACGTCCATTCTATAAGACAATTTCACCTAGTATGGATATTTTGATCTCTTCTAACTTAGAACGTTTGCTTTATTATAAGAGTGGAAACGATGCTACCTATATTAAACAATTGATGAAACAATTAGAAGAAGAAGGACAATATCAAGTCAGTGAAGACGTCTTAGCTTCCATCAAAGAAGATTTCTATGGTGGATATTGTAGTGATGAAGATTGTAATGAAGCCATTAAGTCTTTCTATGAAAGTCATCACTATGTGCTAGATCCTCATACGGCTGTTGGCTATAAAGTAATGAAAGATTATCAAGCACAAGATCCTACACCTTGTGTATTATTATCAACAGCAAGTCCTTATAAATTCCCAGAAGCTGTTTTAAAGGCAATTTATGATGAGGATGTGAAGAATCCATTCGTAGCGATTGATCAATTATCAAAACAAACAAATACAACTATTCCACAACCATTGTTACAATTACAAGGTGCAGATATTTTACATAAAGATGTGATTGAAAAAGATGCGATGAGCGCTTATGTGGAAAAAACAGTAAAGGAGATTATGCATGATTAAAGTACGTGTGCCTGCAACAAGTGCAAATCTAGGCGTTGGTTATGATTGCCTAGGCTTAGCATTAGATGAATTTGCGACATTTTATTTTGAAGAAATCGATCAAGGATTAGAAATCATTGGTTGTGATGAAGCTTATTGCAATGAAGATAACTTGATTTACCAAGCCTTTTTGAAAGGTATGAAAAAAGTGAATGGAAGTATCAAAGGTCTTCGCATTCGTGTCGAGACAAACATTCCTTATGCGAGAGGATTAGGAAGTAGTGCAACTTGCATTGTTGCGGGATTGTTTGCAGCAAATGAAATGTTTCATCAGCCATTAAACAAATATCAATTGTTTCATATGGCAACGGAAATGGAAGGTCATCCAGACAATGTGGCTCCTGCCATCTTTGGTGGACTATGTGTAAGTTTTATGGACCAAAATCAAGCAAATATGATTCGTTTTGGAGTAAAACGTAATTTGTTGTTTGTGACGATGATTCCAGATTATGAAGTTAGCACGCAAAAAGCAAGACAGGTATTACCAACAAGCATGACGTATAAAAATGCAACGTATCAAATGGGACGCTGTTGTGCCTTGGCAAAAGCAATTGAAATCGGTAATCCTGTGATCATTCGTAAAGCATGTACTGACCGCATGCAAGAACCTTATCGTAAAGCCTTGATTCCACAATACGATGATTTAAAAACATTAGCTTTCAATCATGCGATGATTACGATGTTTATTAGTGGAAGTGGGTCTACCATGATGGCTTTATCCCAAGAAGAAGAGGATGTGAATGCCTTTATCAGTGTTGTGAAGGAAACCTATCCTACGTTTGATGTTCGATTATTACATGCGACCTATGATGGCGCTAGTTGTGAGGTGATTTGATGGAAAAGTATTATATCGTCGATAGTTCGATCATGCCCGATGTTCTTGATAAGGTTATTCAAGCAAGAACACTGTTACAAAATGGCGAAGTAAGACAAGTGAGTGAAGCCGTTAAAAAAGTTGGTATTTCACGAGGAACCTATTATAAATATAAAGACTATGTCTTTTTACCAGATAAAGGAATGAGTGCAAGAAAGGCAGTCATTTCCTTGATGTTGCATCATGATAAAGGAATTTTATCAGAAGTCTTAAATGTGATGTCAAAAACAAATGCAAATATTTTAACAATTAACCAAAACATCCCAATTCATGATTGGGCAAGTGTTGTCATTTCCTTTGATATGAGTGAAATGAATGTTGGTCTTGATGAATTAATGAAACTACTACAAGAGTGTCGTGGTGTTAGCAATCTTCATTTACTTGCAGTAGAATAGGAAAGAACAGATGGAAATGATCCTTCCATCTGTCTTTTTTTTGTGAATTTTGTAATTTCATTTGTGAAGAATTTCTAAATTTGTTACAATAAAAGTGTAAACAAAGAAGATTTGTGTTAGAATCTTTCTATTCGTTTAGGATTCGTTTTGGTTAGTATAATAAAATAAGGAAATTGAGGGTTGTTTATGAACGAAAAATTAGATCAATTAAATCCTATTGCATCGTGGGTAGCAGCCATCTCTTTGATCGTGGTCATGCTTGTAACAAGCATTAATTATAATGTGTTTAATCGTGATTTTTACAATCGAGAATATGAGCAATTAGAAATTGCTTCAGAAGTAGGGATGACGCAAGAAGATCTTGAAATTGTGACAGAGAATTTGCTTTCTTTTATCAAAGGAGATACAAATTCTATACAAACAAAGATTACTATAGAAGGAACTGTAAAAGATGCGTTTAATTCAAAAGAAGAAGCACATATGGTCAGTGTTCGTCTTCTTTATCAAGGAGCACAAGCCATCAGTAATGTTGCCTTTGTGGCATTTATCTTATCCGTTGCATTCTTAATTGGACGTTTAAGAAGTGGTGCTTGTACACTCATTAGTATCAACTATATCAAAGCAGCAATTTTATTTTCCATCTTTGTCATTTTCTGTGCAGGATGGGCATATGTTGACTTTGATTCTTTCTGGTTCTCCTTCCATAAACTAGTCTTCCGAAATGACTTGTGGATGTTAGATCCTGAAACAGACTTGATGATTCGCTTATTCCCAGCACCATTCTTCTCGGCGATGGTCTTCCGTATTGTTGCCTTATTCTTAATTGGTTTCTTGATTGTCTTTGGTATTGCATATGCCTATTTACATTATCAATTGAAACATTTTGAACAAGAGGACTTGATTCATGAAGAATAAAGAAATCATACTTGCGAGTGCTTCTCCAAGAAGAAAAGAATTGATGCAAGATATGCAACTAAACTTTACTTGTATTCCATCTAGTGTAGAAGAACATTTAGATGAAGCTCTTCCAGTAGAATTAGGAATTGAACAATTAGCACTACAAAAGGCACAAGATGTCTTTTCTAAGCATCCAGATGCCATTGTCATTGGAAGTGATACGATGGTTGTCTTAGATCAAAAACGTCTAGGAAAGCCTAATGATGCGCAAGATGCAAAGAGCATGCTTCAACAATTAAGTGGAAACACGCATCAAGTCATTACAGGTGTTGCTATTCTTTATGATGATCATCAAGTGCTTTTTCACGAATGCAGTGATGTAACTTTTTATGATCTTGATGAAGCGATGATCGATTGGTACATCGATACGAAAGAACCGTTTGACAAAGCTGGTTCTTATGGCATTCAAGGTTATGGAAAACTATTTGTGAAAGAAATCAAGGGTGATTATTTCAATATCGTCGGATTACCAGTAGCAAAGCTTTATCGTACATTACAAAAGATTAAATAAGTCAGAGAAGAAACTCTGGCTTTTTTATTATATTAAAAAAGCATAAGACGATTTCGCCCTATGCTTTTTACGTATTTTAGATATAAAAAAAGTTCACATGATGTGAACTAACTTTTTTAAATGGCGGAGTAGGAGAGATTTGAACTCTCGCGCCAGTTTCCCGACCTATACCCTTAGCAGGGGCACCTCTTCAGCCTCTTGAGTACTACTCCAGTTCTGATTCGCAATTGATTGATTGCCTTAAAAGTATAGCATACACAATTATAAAAGTCTATAGTAAATTTAAAAAAAATCAAAATGATAAAAAGTACGTCAGATTCTTGTTTTTAACGTATAAAGAAATGAGGTGAATGACATGTATAAAGTCTATCAAAGAACATTAGTTGTGGATGAGCGATTGCGATATGAGTTAGAACATTATCAGCTACGCTTTCATGTGGAAGTCTATCAATATATCTTTCGTTTTTTAACACATCGTAAAAGTGTGAAGTTTAACCCCGTATGGATTAGTGATGAGATACCGAAAGCAAGTAAATGGTGTATTTATCAAATTGCGAAGCGATGTTTTGATACGTATACAAAGCAGCATATCTTTCAATTTGAGCGCTCAAGTGTATGGAGCGCAAGTGATGTAGTGATTCAACCAAATGTCTTATATTTAAAGAAGAGTCAAGAAGAAACGATACGAATTCCATATTTATGTGTGGATCAAGAATCTTATGCATTTATGCGTTATACTTTAAAGAGAGTAGATATTGTTAAAAATGATGACAGGTGGTTTGTGAATTTTCTTGTCGTAGAACCTTAAAATTTAACCGAATCGATTTGACAGAAAAATGGGTTCATGTTAAATTTATGAGGCATGTAACAAGAGTATGGAGGTACTATGGCTACAGAAAAGAAAGTAATGACAACTTTACAAACCAAAGCAAAACAATCAGTACAACCATCTGAACAGAAAAAGGAAAAAGAAGTTATCAAGAAAAAACGAATTTTCTTTGTTTCAGATATGGACGAAGAAGCACAATTTCTACATACGATGTCACTAAGTGGTTATCATTTTATTAAAAAAGAAGGAATTACTTATTATTTTGAATTAGGTGAAGTAAAAAATTATTTTTATCATCTAGGGTATTATGAACATGGAGTACGTGATGAAGACCGCTATGTAAGTAATTTCAAAGATGCTGGATGGGATAGTATCTATCATGAAAAAGGGGAATTCGATGGAATTCTACACTATTTCCGTACAGAAGAAGAAGCAGGAGAAGAAGAACCATCGATCTTTAGTGAACGTCAATCACGTAAAGATTTATACAAACGTCTATTAGATACATGGCGTAATCTGATTACGATGATCATCATCTGTATGATTGCGATGTGTGGCTTCTTTTATTTCTTATATTCACATCCAACCATTTATCAAACAACATTCTATGTGATTTTATCATGTGTATCTGCTTTATTAATTGTTGGCTTATTGATTTACTTACATATCTATTGTAAGGTAAAGAAAAAGCTAGAAGAATTCAAGTATTTATAAACAATTGACCTAGAAGTTATCATATATATAATGTGATGACTTCTAGGTAAAAATAAAAAAATAAAAAAGTTTTGAAAAAGTGTTGACAGATAAAAAATGTAATGGTATTATATATGAGCGCTGATGAGATAGCACAAATCAAATCAACGAAAACAAATGCATGGAGGTTTAGCTCAGTTGGGAGAGCGTCTGCCTTACAAGCAGAGGGTCAGGGGTTCAAGTCCCTTAACCTCCACCATGTTACTTATTAACTCGAGAAATCGAGTTTTTTTTATGTTTATCAAAGCGTAATAAAAAACGTTCGTGATGAACGTTAGTTTAGTTTTTCTGCAATATAAGTTTTTACATCTTCACTTGCGAATTGAATAAGATGTTCATAATTATTTTTAGAAATATAATCTGTTACACCAACTCGATCAAATGTTTTCTTTAACAACGTCGAGTATAATGGTTGATCACCTGGTTCATGAAGAAGTGCACTGATTTCCATGAAGTAATAATCTAGGTATTCAATACTGATGAAATCAAAAATATCTTCAAGTGATTCACAAGCAAACAATTGTTCTTTGATTGCATCACTAGCCATGGTTTCTAAATCTTCTGGTTTTTCCATTGTGAGATTTAAAAATGGAAATGCATAAGCTTCTAGGTTATCCCTCTTTGGTTTTACATTTTGATAGATTAATTTATATTTCCATAAAAATTCTTTATGTTGTGTAAGATCAAGCATGTAAGTCATCCTTTCCTATGTTATTACCTGTATTATAAGGACTAAAAATGCTGTTTACAACAAAATACGTAAAAAAAGTGAAAAAAATTTAAATTTACTATATACAAATGAAAAAAATAATGCTATACTATGTGAGCGTTAAGGGAATGCAAATATTGATGCCGACGTGGCTCAATGGTAGAGCAACGCACTCGTAACGCGTAGGTTGGAAGTTCGATTCTTCTCGTCGGCACCATCCTGAAAACTAAATATGCCGACTTAGCTCAATTGGTAGAGCAACTGACTTGTAATCAGTAGGTTGTG
>SAMEA104404100__coassemble_1327_pt1 | contig 22690 bp, 20 predicted proteins | sample SAMEA104404100__metabat2_high_PE_039 | metagenome-assembled genome bin SAMEA104404100 (sample SAMEA104404100) | Balaenoptera acutorostrata | reverse complement strand
ATTTTAGGAATAACAATTTCTGCCATGATTCCATTTTCATTCAAATTTAAAAGCGTATGATAATGATCCATACGCATCACATTCTTCTCATCAGATGTTAAATAACAATGACGACTACGAAATAAGATTTCATTGTATGATTTTGCTTCATCTAATTCCTTTTTCACATCGACTTTTTTTGCTTTTTCAACATCTACATGATATGTCTTAATTAATTGCTCATGACAATATCGCTCATATAAACTATGAAGCGATGGGTATAGGCATAATAGTATGCCTATACTCATCATAATCATAGCAAATAGATTTTTTCTTAGGTATTTCATAACCTAATCAATACTAAGATTTTTGTTTTTTCTTATTGACTGCATAAAATCCAATCAACATACATGCACAACCAGTTACCATTAAGATTAGTGTTAAACTAGAACCTGTGACTGGTAATTTTCCACCAACATAGTTGATAACTTTTAAATGTGCACTACCTGCTTCGACATCCGTTTGTAAATCATCTTTAATTGTTGAAAATGCTAGATTTAAGAATGTTTTATATTCTGCAGTTGCTTTTAAAGAAATCAATGTATCAGGACCTGCACCTTCACCTTTTAAATATCCATTTCTATTTTCAGTAAATGTAGGTGTAAGTGTTAATTTGATTGGACTTTCTAATAAACGATATCCTGCTGGAGCTTCTACTTCTTTTAAATAATATGTTCCTTGATCTAAACCATAAATGACAAATTCACCATTTTTTCCACTGACGATAAATTGTTCATTTACTTGTTCGGGTGCGCCATCATTTACTACATAACCTGCATCTTTTTTTACTACTTGTACTTGATCTAAACATGTTTCATCACGATATAGCTTGAATTTTGCGCCTTCTAAGACTTTATCTTCGTTGTTGATCTTTGTACCATGAATTTGATATGTGAAACATACAACGGTATCCCAAGGAGTTTCTCCTGTTTCTGTTTCATGTCCAGTATTTGGGTTATTTGAGAACTGAAGTTTTACATCGTTTTCAAATCCAGGTCTACCTGTATCAACACTTGCTTTTTCATTTAACACAGCGTTGTAAGTGACAACGATTTGTCCTTTATAACCTGTTGCGCTAGATGCTAAACGATTATAGATTGCTTTTAAGTCCGTGATTTCAATTTCAAATGTACAACCATCTGGTCTTTCCGTTTTCCCTGTCATTGGTGAAAAACGTCCAACCAAAACTTTGTAATCACTCTCACTTGATAGGGTATGTCTAGTGCCATCATCTAATACAAGTTCTACTTTTACAGAATCTTTTTTGAATGATAATGCTTCATCCATACGATCATGGAATGTTAACTTATATGTTTTATATCCACTCATGTTTGGAACGTTCATTGTGTATTTGTATGGAACTGTTTGTCCAATTTCATAATCCGCAATATCATTCCATCCAATGTGATTGTCATCTTCAAAGATTTTTTTCTCAATCGTTGGATAATCAGATTTGATTTGGATGGTTGTATTTGGATTTGCAGTCGTTACCATACATAAAGATGAAGCACTATGTTGCCCTTTATTATCCGTAAGTTCTACTACGGTATAGTAACCATAATCTAAACCACGAATTTCCACATTACCATTTTCTGGAATACAATCTTTTACTTGAATATGAACTGGTTCAGCATTATTTTCACGTAATGAAGTTTGTACTTCTTCCATGAAATAACGGAATTCTGATTCATTTCCTTCAATCGCACCTTTGCGATATTTTTCAAATGTCCCAATGATTTCGTTTTCCGTAACAGTGCTAGGGTCTTTTGACATTTTCTTTCCTACCACTTGTTTTAAAGCTTGTTCATACGTTTTATTCACATGATAAGCAACAGACTCTTGATCTTTTGAGCTTTGTGCATGGAATAATTCATAGACACCAAATTCTTTACCTACTAATGTCTGTTTTTCATTCCCTTTTAATACGATTTTTCCATTACCTTGATTCAATGACACGATTCCATTACTTGTTTGTAATGGTTGTGCTGCCATAACTTTTGGCATGGTTGGTAAAAGACCTAAACATAAAAATAAACAAAGACTCAAAATTTGTACTTTAATATATTTTTTAAACATATTTCTTCCCCTTCTTCTTCCATAATACTGCAATTACGATGCAGCTTATTCCCATAATAATGCAAACTGCTTTTTGATGACTACCAGTTAATGGTAATGTGACTAGTCGTTGATTGACGATATGTAAAACAATCTCTTTTCCTTGTGCGTGATCATGAATTTCAATACCATTTGAAAGATCTGAGTGTTCGTATATTTGATTGTTAATCATACATTGAAACACTTTATTTTGTGGATGAAACAAGGTACTAATCTTATATACTTCATCACTCAATTGATATCCATCTGGTGCCTTTATTTCTTTTAAATAATAGGTATTATGATTTCTTAATCCATGAAATACTACTTTTCCATCTTTACTTACGTTTGATTCAATTAATTTCGTGCATTCTTGATCTTGATATAAACCAAAGGTTGCTCCATCTAATAACTCATTGGAAATGTTCTCCTTTATAACGGTTAAACTATAAGGCTTAATATCGTTATAAATGACATAGTGTGGAATCGTTGATGTATGATCAAACGTATAGGAAATTTCAGTGCTTGATTTTCGATCAAGAATCGTACCATCTACTTGTACTTCAAAAATAATTGGTTGCGTGTTTGCTACCAATCCATTATCTTCTTCCAGTTCGATTAACTGATGGAATCCAACGGATAAACCTTTTAATAGGATGGTTCCTTTTTCATCTGTACGAACTAATGTCGAAGTACCATTTGGTTCTTTATGCATAAATCCAACATTGCTTAACGGTTCTTTCGTATCGGAACGTTTTTTAGTGATTAAGAGATCCATTCGATTTTCTAAGACAACAATTGGTTGCATAATTGTTGACTCAACTAAATCACTAGTAATCTTCGATACAAAAATTGTCGGATTTATCTTGTACCCATTTGGTGCTTTTGTTTCACGTACAGTAATGGTACCTAGTGGTAATCCTGAAACTAAGGACGCATTCTGATAGAATGGATCACCTGATACAAAATGCTCTTGATCAAGCATGACATATCCTTTATCATCTGTTTTTAATTTCCACGTGCGAGCTGGTTGACTTCCACTCAGTTCAATGTCTTGTAAAGAGTTATACATACCTTTATAGAAACACACTTCAAAGTGTGCATCTTTTAGACTTGGTTTGATTGAATCAACAATGTTTGCTTCTTTTTTAATTAAAATCTTTGGAATTACAAGCATTGGTTCATCATAAAGTTCTTTGGTATCAAGAACGACTGTTTTACCAGCTTGAATGCTGATGGGCACAACATGGGTTGTAAGTAAAAATCCTTGTGGTGCTTTGATTTCTTTTACATAATACGTACCTTCTTCTAGTTTTGCTTTATTGGTAAACCCGTTTTGATCCGTTTTCAACGTTGCCACTAAGTTCTTCGTTGTTGAATCTTTGTATACACCATATTCTGCATGTTCAAGTGAATACAATGGATGTTGTTCATGAATACTTGGATTCAAGGACTTTTTGTGAATCTGCAAGTCTCCATGACGAAGTACATGAATTTTGACGTTTGAAAAATATGGATCTGAACCAGTTAATGGAGAAGCAGCTTGCCAAGGTCTACCATAGCTATCAACCCCACCTCCTCTCACAATAAAGTTTGTTTTGGTTTGTGCTGGTGACATACCACGATCAAATGTAATCTGCATTTCTGCTCTTGTGCCATCTGGTGTTACACGCAATTCGTTATTTACAATCTGTGCTTTCCCACCGGTTACACTTTTAATACGCAAGCTTTCTAACACTTTGTTTTTATCAACATACACTTTTGTTTCTTTTGCGCGTTGAGTAAACGTTTGGCTATGAAAACTTGGATGATCATGGAAATGGTTCACCTTGTCCATAATTTTTTTATAAACTGCTTGCATCTGTTTAGAATGATATGGATAAGCAGTACTGATATATTGATGGTCATCTTTATTTAGATATTGCCAGATCACATTTTGTGTCAAAGCATAATCAGTATCTGATGGCTTTTTATTACTTCGATATCCATACCATGCAATCAATGCACATGTATCAAGCTGTTTTTGTGACATATTCAGCTGTTTTAAAGATACAATTTCATTCGGCCCTTCTTTTGCTGAATAGCGAGAATCAATGCAAAACGCAATTTCATTATTCAAATATAGTTTTGTTGCTTGACCCCATATACTTCCTTTTTCATGTTCCCAACCACTAATCCATTTATATGTTAGATTTTTTGTTGCCGCTTGTGGAATCACGATGACTGATAAAAATATACACGCTATCATAACTACACTGATGATTATCCTTTTATTAAATATCTTATGAAACATAATACTCTCCTCTCTTAAGTTCTTGAAAAGTGGATCATACTGACAATCATTCATAGTAAAGAAAAAGAAGTCAATTAAGACTTCCACTCTTGTACGCCAAAAAAGAACGGTTGACACTTACCACAACTACAATATGCAACAGCATAGCCTCCAATCGACCATTGCTCTTGTTCTAATGCATATTGCTCTGCCCAATTTAATGCTTCAACTGTGTCATCAAAGATTTTATTTGACCAAATAATATTCTCATATCCTGATGCATCAAAGTCATGTGTATGAACAAGGTTTTGTTCATGTTTTTCTTCTTCTTTCTTTTGATTTTCACTAGGTTCATGACTTGGCTTTTTTCTAGGCGGTGTAAGTTTGTTGTCATCCAAAACAGGAATATCCTTGTGTAAGTCCTTTTTCACCTCCTTTTTTTCTTCTAAAGTAAAAGATGCTTCTTGATGATTTCCATTACAATCAAAAGCATGAACCGTAACCGAATATATCCCAACTTTTTCATCCTTGATTGCAATATAGTATCCGTTTTTATCAATCGGGTGATCAACATATGAAAGTTGACCATCGATGTCATCCATTACGCTATAAATATTATGTTTGATCAATGCATCACTCATCTTATTCGTAATGATATGAGATTGTTTAAAACGAATTCTTGGGCGTTTTGTATCCATTACGCAAACATCAAGCGTATCTTTTCTTCCATCAGAAAGCACCAATTCGATTCGTTGCTTTCCAATTTTAAATGCGTCAAAATTTTTTATGTTTTGAATTGTTGGACTATCAGAATCTTGTTTTCCCACATAAATATCACTTTCTTTTATTTCATGTCCATATTCAATTGTAATATCATCTTTATAAATAATGACTGGTTGAACATTCTGACATCCAAACATAAAAAAAGAGATACCAAGCAAAAGTTGTATCTTCTTCATGTGTGCCTCCTATATTTTTTGACACTATCATAATACCACAGTTTTTCTTGCAAGATACTTGCAATTTACTTGCAAATTACTTGCACATAAAAAAAGAGAAACTACGATACGTAGTCTCTCAAATTCGCATAACTATTATCTAACTTCAATGATTTTCATTGCATTAGTTGCACCAGTACCTTGTGGGTATCCAGCAACTAAGATAATTAATTCACCTGGTTTAACACCATGTTCTTTAGCGATTGCACGTGCTAATTCACATTCGTTAGTCTGATTATTGATAGTATCAGAAACAACTGTAGTTACACCCCAGTTTAATGCAAGTGAACGTTGAGTTCTTTCATCAAATGTAACAGCAATAACAGGAGCTTTAGAACGGAATTTAGAAATACGACGAGCAGTATTTCCACTTTGTGTAAAGGCAACTACTGCAGATACATGTAAAGCTAACGCTGTATCAGCTACAGAGATTGCGATTGCATCGCTATTTGTTCCACGGTTTGATTTAATAGCTGTTTTTAAACGATCTTTATAAGGAATATCTTGTTCCATAGCTAAAGCGATTTTGTTCATTGTTTGAACAGCTTCAATTGGATATGCACCTGCAGCAGATTCTCCAGATAACATGATAGCATCTGTACCATCTAACACAGCATTTGCAACGTCACTAGCTTCAGCACGAGTTGGACGTGGGTTTCCTTGCATAGATTCTAACATATGAGTAGCAGTGATAACTGGTTTACCCATTTCGTTAGCAACTTTAATAATTTTCTTTTGGTAACGAGGTACTAATTCGAATGAAACGTCAACACCTAAGTCACCACGAGCAACCATGACACCATCAGCAACTTCCAAGATTTCTCTTAAGTTATCGAAACCTTCTTGGTTTTCGATCTTTGGAATGATTTGGATATCAGGTCTTCCTTCTTCACGAAGAATTTTACGGATAGCTAATACATCTTCTTTTCTTCTTGTGAAAGAAGCAGCGATGTAGTCTACACCTTGTTTACATCCGAAACGGATATCTGCATCATCTTTAGCAGAAATAAATGGCATACTTAAGCGAACACCTGGTAAGTTACATCCTTTTCTGCTTTTTAATGTATGAGGGTTTTCTACTCTACATACTAATTCCCCTGGTTTTTTCTCAAGGATTGTTAAACGGCATTTACCGTCATCCACTAAGATTGTACCATTCACTTCAACGTCATCAAAGATTTCTGGACATTGAACGTGGAATCTTTCATGAGTTCCTAACATTTTTTCACGAACAAGAGTAACGATATCCCCAGCTTCGTAAGTTTCAGAACCATTTTCAAAGTCTCCTAAACGAACTTCAGGACCTTTTGTATCTAATAAAATGGCAATATTTTTACCAGTTTCTTTTGTTACTTCACGAATGTTTTTAATACGGTTTCCATGTTCTTCATAGTCTCCATGAGAGAAGTTTAAACGGATGATGTTCATTCCATTTTCAACTAATTTTCTCATCATTTCTTTACTTTCAGATACTGGACCAATAGTACAAATAATTTTTGTCTTTCTGTTTTCGATCATAATTAATCCTTCCTTCAATAACCTACTTTTTTCCTAAAACCTATACCAAACGTTCAAACAGATTTTGCATTTGTTTACGAGATTCTCTTGGCATACTTAATGCTTCCTCAATAGGGACTGCAATAATCTGATTGTCTTTAATGCTGACGCATTTACCTCCAACGCCTTGCATTAATAAATCCACTGCTTTTTCACCCATACGGCTAGCTAATACACGGTCTGTAGGTGTAGGAGAACCCCCACGTTGGACGTGTCCTAAAATAGTTGCTCTTCCTGAGAAACCTGTATTTAAGCTAACTTTCTTAGCAAATTGGTGAACATCGGTAATTTTTTCTGAAATTACAACAATTGCTTGACGTTTTTTCTTAATTAATTCAAGGTCACGCAATCTCTCCAACACTTCGCCTTCCTCAAAGCCAGTTGCAGATGTAATAACAATTTCAGCACCACATGCGATTCCAGCCCAGATCGCCAAATCCCCACATCGATTACCCATTACTTCTACAATAGAACAACGATGATGAGAACTTGATGTATCTCTTAATTTATCGACTGCATCTACAATTGTAGTTAATGCAGTATCAAAACCAATCGTATAATCTGTACTAGTGATATCATTATCGATTGTACCAGGTAATCCAATACAATTAATACCCATTTGTGTTAAAGATAAAGCACCGCGATAAGAACCATCTCCACCAATTACAACGATTGCTTCAATGCCTCGTTTCTTTAATTGTTGAACAGCTTTAGCACGCACTTCAGGGTCTTTGAACTCAGGTAAACGAGCAGAACCTAAAATTGTTCCTCCTCGGTCAATGATTTCTCCAACACTAGCTTTTGTCAAAGGTTCAATATAGCCTTCTACCATACCTTTGTATCCATCATAGATACCGAAAACTTCAAGTCCACTATTAAGTGCGACTCTTGTGACGGCACGAATTGCTGCGTTCATTCCGGGAGCATCTCCACCAGAAGTTAAAACACCTATACGTTTTACCATAAAAAATTCCTCCATTCACGGTTATTATGATACCATTATATTTCAATTTTTACTAGCATTTATTTACGTCTTGAATTACCTTTTATAAAAATTTCACAAGATAAGGTCGAAATTCGCTCTAAAATTCGTTCAGCCGCCATTGGTTCGACCTGTTTTCCGTTAGCTAATGCTAATTTTTCCTTCAATTCTTTCATTCGATAATTGCTTGTAAAGAAGGTTAATTTCTTTTTTTCCATCCTTCGATCCAAGATTGGAAGCAAAATATCATCCCGACTCCAGGCTGTCACACTTTCTCCACCAATATCATCAAGTACTAAAATCTCCACATTGCAAATGCTGTTGATTTTTTCTTCCATAGCAAGAGAATCGTGAAACATCATTTTCAAATCTGAAATCAACTTCGGTACATTGACAAAAGATACATGATGATTCGCTTTTGCATAGTAATTACAGATACCTGCCGCAAGATAGCTTTTCCCTGCTCCTGGTTTACCCCAAAGGTAAAATCCTTTGTTCGCATTCTCATTCATCAATAGTTGCATCACCTGCATCACAACCATTTTGTAATCGTTGCTTTCTTGCTCCATATTAAGTGTTGAAATATCGACACATAAGTAATCTTGTGGCATATCAATTTGCTTATATTTTCTTGCATGGGCAAATTGTTCATTCTTTTGTTGTTGATAGCGACAAGGTACTACAATAGTTTGTAACATGCCATCAAGTACTAACTCTAATCGATTTCCTTGATCTGCTTGTCTGCAAAAGTCTAGACCTTGACATTGTTTGCATTTTTCTAGCGTATCACAATAGTCTTGAAAACGCCCACTATGAGCAGCAATGAATGCATCATCGACTTGATATGTTTGTTTCCATTTTTGAATCATAGGGTTTTTCAATAGAAGTTTAACTTTTGCTTCTTTTGCTTTTTTCTGCTCTTCCGTTAACGGAAAAGTAAACTGCACCATGTCCATTAGCTATCACCTCTCAGTCGTTTCATCATATCTTCTAATTCTTGATCAGAGACCATTTCCACTTCTGGTGTTTCCACCATGTCTTGATCGTGGAACCACTCTGGCAATTCATTTTTCTTGTATCCTTTTGGTTTTTTATCTTGTTCTTCTTGAATGAGTGCAAGTGCTTTTTCGCTTGTATCAATGTTTAATCGCACCCAAACACTGGCTACTTTTTCAACGTAGTTTTTCGTAAAACGTTGATTAGTTTTATTTAACACATATTCTATTAAGACATTCACAACTTCAGGTCGAAGTTTAAATTCAGTAATTAGTGTTTCAATTAAATATGCATCACTTTTGGTTACAGGGACTCCATGTTGTTTATTTTGCAAAAAAACGACAGGTGGAACAGAATAGGGATTGATAGGGTCTATATCCACTTGTACGCTACGTTTTGCTTTTCTTACCTTATTCTTCAACGCTTCCACATTTAACGTATGCGTCTTTAAATTAATGCTCTGTGATACATATTTACGCATATCCATTTCTGATATTCCATGAATGGTTGCAAGTTCACCAATAATTCTAAGATTCTGTTCATTACGGCAACAGGTTGGAAATAGTGTAAGTGAATAATCTTGTAAGAAACGATCATAGTTAAAGTTTAATGGGACATCTGGATGCAACAAGCGTGCATCATTTTGATTTGGTTTAATCTTTTGAAAACGTTCTTCTTCACTATCTTTCCAATTTTGAATTAAAATATTTTCAAAGGGGCTTGTAATCTCTTGATAACGTTCTTTATCTTCAAACTCATTCGCAAAACATAATTTATTAAATTCATATACTTGCTTGCCAAGTTTTTTTAGATACAGACGCCCAAATACTTCATGTCGTAAAAACTCATTCCCTGTCTTAGGCATATAAATCTGATAGATATAACTATTATCAATACCATTGAAGAATGTTTTAACTAATAGATATTGTTCTAAAAGTTGTCTACTTTTTTGTATTCTTTCAATGCTTTGTCCGCTTATTTTTTCTAATAAGAGATGATTGCGAATTTTTTGATGCCTAGTTCCAATCGCAAACATGCACTGATAAAGCATGCAAGCATCATTCCCAATCAATGGTTGATATAACATAATCAAAGAGGCATAACGTTCTAAAGACATCTCGCCAACAATCTCAATACGGCATTTATCTTTATTATCCAACCTTTGTCACCTCCTATTTACTTTCAGTATATCACAAATCTGTCTTTTAAGATTTTCTTTATTTGAATTATTGTAGAAAACGACATCGGCTTTCGAAATCTTTTCTTCTTGTGACATTTGATGGGCTAAACGTCTTGTTGCTTCTTCTTTTGAGATATGACGAAAAGCCTGTAGGCGTTCAAGCAATAAATGATGATCACAAGCAACCACCCATACTTCATCAAAGAAAGATTCCCATTTTACTTCAAATAACAAAGGAACTTCAACCACTAGTAAGTCTTGATCTTCATGTTGTTTTACTTGTCTAGTAATTTCTTCTTTGATTAATGGATGTAGAATTCCTTCTGCACGTTTTCTATTTTCTTGATTCGAAAAGATGATATCGCTCATCTTTTGTTTGCTAATTTCATCATGCTCATCTAGAATGATTGTCGAAAAAGCGGCGACTAGAGCAGTATATCCAGCTTCATTTTTTTCTAATAATTGCGCATTGATACGATCACAATCAAGTACAATGATTCCATTTTCTTTTAATATTTCAATGACGCTAGACTTCCCAGCCCCCATCACACCTGTTAATCCTATTTTTTTCATCGTTTTCGTTGGCATGTTGGACAATAATACGTTCCTCTTGTAGCAACTACAATCTTTTTGATGTCACTACCACATACCTTGCACTTCTCTCCTTTTCTAGCATGAACCTTTAATTTTAATTGAAAGCGCCCATCGACACCAAGGCTTGATGTATAAGAACGAATCGTTGTTCCTCCTGATGCAATTGCACCATTTAGAATTCTCCTTGTTTCCTCAATCAATCGCTCAAAATCTTTTTTTCGAAGAGTACTTATTTTTCTTTCTGGATGCATACCTAGCGCAAAACAAATCTCATCAGCATAAATATTACCAATGCCTGCAATTACGCTTTGATCTAATAATGCTTGTTTGATTGGTATGCTTCTAGTATGCAACTTCTGATATAAATACTCCTTGGTTAGTCGCTCATCAAAAGCATCATAACCAATATGTTGAAAGCAAGGATACGCATGAAGATCTGCTTGCTTTTCATATAAGTACATCTTACCAAATTTTCGTGTATCATGGTAACGCAATTGTCTTCCGTCCTCTAAATCAAAGATGACATGTATGTGTTTATCATAAGGTTCGAAAGGTTGTTGAATATAGAACTTGCCTTCCATACGTAAATGGGCAATCCATACATGACTTCCTAAATCAAAGATTAAATATTTCCCATAACGTCCATAATCATGAATCGTTTTACCTTTCATTCCTTCGATAAAGGCACAAACATTTGGAAATGCGATGATATTGTCCCAATAGACATGAACATCTTTAATAGTTACGTGTTGTAATTGATAGCGTAGAGTATCAACTACCGTTTGTACTTCTGGTAATTCTGGCATAAGCTCACCTATTTGGCATCATACCAAGTTTTACCAAGACATGCATCCGCAATTAAAGGAACTTTTAATTTTACTACCGTTTCCATTCCTTCTTTTACAATTCGCATCATCTTGTCTAATTCATCTTCACATACATCAAAGATCAATTCATCATGGATTTGTAGAATCATCTTTGACTTCATCTTTTCTTGTTGCATACGTTTGTAAACTTCAATCATTGCCATCTTGATTAAATCAGCAGCGCTTCCTTGAATCGGAGCATTCATAGCAGCACGTTTTCCAAACTCACGCATCATATAATTTTTATCATTGATTTCTTTGATATAACGTCTACGATTATAAAGCGTAGAAACATATCCATGTTCTTCACAGAATGCAATCGTAGAATCCATAAATGTTTTAATCTTAGGATAAGATTCAAAATATTTTTCAATAAAGGCATGGGCTTGTTTACGTGTAATGTCTAATTGTTCACTCAAGCCAAAATCACTTTGTCCATACACAATTCCAAAGTTAACTGTTTTTGCACTTCTTCTCATATTTGCATCGACATCATCATGTTCAACATCAAATATTTGCATTGCAGTTTTCGTATGAATATCAATGCCATGATTAAATGCATCAATCATCTGTTCTTCATTTGCCATATGCGCTAACATACGAAGTTCAATCTGTGAATAGTCAGCAGATAGCAACACATGATCTTTACTTGCTACAAAGGCTTTACGAATTTCTTTTCCTTCTTCATTTCTGACAGAAATATTTTGAAGGTTAGGTTCAGAACTTGATAATCGTCCAGTTTGTGTTTGTACTTGATTAAAGATGGTATGAATCTTTCCATCTGCTAAGATATGTTTTGCTAGTCCAACCGCATACGTACTATAAATCTTTTGATATTTTCTCTGTTCTAGTAACAAAGGAATGATTGGATGCACATGAACTAATTTTTCAAGCACATCAGCAGCCGTACTTCTTTTCTTTCCAGCTTTTAATCCTAATTCATCATAAAGAACAGTAGCTAGTTGTTTTGGTGAATTGATATTAAATTCCATACCAGCCATCTCATAAATTTGTTTACTCAACTCTTGAATTTTCACTTCTGTTTCATGTGCAATTTCGTTTAACGTATCAATATCACAACATACACCTTCTCGTTCCATTGCCGATAATACAAGCGTTAATGGCATTTCAATCGTTTCAAATAAAGATGTCATCTGATATTCTTCAAGTTTTTCTTTTAATTCTTTCACAATCGTCTCTAATTGAGCAGCTTGTTTCATGGCATAGTCACTTTGCATTTCAAATTCCACAAACTTTGGTTTTCCTTTTTTACCATAAACATCATCTTTGCTCATCGTTACATCAAAGTGATATTTTTCAGCTAATTTATCATAGTCAGAAATTGTACCATCAATTAAGAAGGTTGCAATCATGATATCAAAGGATACGTTTTGTACTTCAATATTATTTTTATGACATGCATGATAAAAGTTCTTTGCATCATATACAACTTTTCTTTGATCACCCTTCATAAATGCTAGGAATACTTCATCTTTTCGTGCATCTTCTAAGGTGATATATTCACTCTTATTTGCACAAGAAAGAGCAAAACCATAAAGTTGAGCATCATAATAATTTTCGTTGTCATAATCTGCATAAACAACACAATCATTGACACATAAGGAAGCAGATACACGACTTACGACATCATAACTCCCTTTCACTTCCACTTCTTCTGCTTTTCTTGTATTCTTAGCAAACGTATTCATTTCATATTTCACAAAGAAATCATGTAGAGCATCACTTGGTTCCCGTAATTCTAAGTCTTCGACTGCAACTGGAATTGGCTCATCTGTTTTTATTGTTGCCAAGAATTTTGATAAGAATGCCTGTTCTTTATCTGTTTCTAATTTTTCTTTTAGTTTTCCTTTAATTTCATCAATATGATCATAAACTGCATCAACTGTATGATATTGTCCTAATAATTTTAAGGCTGTCTTTTCACCAATTCCTTTTACACCAGGAATGTTATCAGCAGTATCTCCCATCAACGCTTTTAAATCAATGATTTGTGATGGAACAATACCCATGGTTTCATCTAATTTTGCTTCATCCATGACTTCCATTTCACTAATGCCTTTTTTCATCAAATAGACATCTGTTGTCGGATCGATTAATTGTAATAAATCTCGATCACTTGATAAAATATGAATTTGTAATTCTGGGTGTTGTTTCGCAAAAGAACCAATAATATCATCTGCTTCAATACCATCACATTCATAACGTGTTAAACCATAAGCATCTAAGAATTCACGTGCAATTGGGAATTGTACGATTAATTCTTGATCTAGTTTTTTTCTAGTTCCCTTATATTCTTTAAACGTTTCATGGCGAAATGTTGGTTTACCACTATCCCAAGCAATCAATACCATATCTGGTTGAATCATATCAAATGCTTTTTGAATCATTGTAATAAATCCATAGACAGCATTGGTTGGGACACCATTACTCGTCTTCATCATTCGTCCATATAATGTCGCATAATAAGCGCGAAATAACATGGAATTTCCATCAATTAATAATAAACTTTTCATTTGTTTCCTCCGTTAACGCAAGAAAAAGGTCAAAAGACCTTTTTATGATGCGATTGCATTTAATGTTTCTAGATTTCGATACATAATCGATAAATAATCTTTTCCAGCGTCTAAGTCTTCTTTTGATAAACTTGAAAGATTATTTAAATCAATCGGAATCAATCCAAGCTCTTGAATGAGTTCTTCTCGTAATTTTACCATATCTTCTGGAAGATTTGGTTCAATTGCCATATAACGCACATGGTCTTTTAAAATTCTCTTCTTAATGATATCAAGACGTTCCTTCGTCGGTAATGCACCATACTTCGATAATGTAACCGGATATACTTCAATACCATATGATTTTTGCCAGTTCCCAAAGCTTGGTGTCATGGATACAAAACTAACTTTTTTCGTCTTTTCTTTTAAGCTTTGAAAGTCAGCATCCAATCGAGCTAAGTCAACTTCTAGTTTATCAAAATTGTCATCAAATATATGTTCATAGACTGGATACATCTCAACAAGATAATCACGAATATCACTAGCCATGCTTGTCATTGCCACAGGATCCATCCATAACATCGGATCATTATCATAAGTTGCGACACTATTGAAGGAATCCCCCTCATAATACGGAGATTCTACAATAACATTGACATTATTCACATTCGTCGTCGTATATCGCTGAAATTTATAAATTGCACTCTTTGTTGCCAAATCAATGACATCAGTTTTATCCCAAAAATCATCAATATACATTTGCATATAAGGTTCTAAAGAGCCAATATAGAATAGAGCATCAGAATTTTCGATAATTTCTTCATAATTATCTTTAATCTGTGCACGTTGAATCAATGTATTTTCACTAATATTTTGACATTTAATCGTATCCTCTCCAATGCGTTCCACTAAATATTGTACAGGATATACCGTTGTTGCAACACTTGGTTGCTTTTCTTCACATCCCATAAGTAGTGTACAACACAGCAAGGAAACAAGTAGCATTTTTATTTTCATAAGTATATGCCTCCTTAATGAAAATTATATCATACTTTAGATTGCTTCACTACTCCTATTAAAAATAAAGTTGCCAGCATGTGCTAACAACTCTAATCTTCCTTTTGAATCAAATCAAACCATTCAATTTTTTCTGCCTTACGTATTTTTCTAGCCTTCTGTTCTAGATAATCATCTTTAATTCGAATTAATACCACAATAATCATAACAAGAACAGAATTTGCAAGCAAGGTCAACAATTCATAACGTTCCGCCCATAACATCAAAGACATGTAAGTTTGTTTTTCAAACAGCATATAACAATATACTAAGAAGTCTTTCACAAAGATAGTAACAATCGCAAGAATCAAAGATTCAATAAATGTATCTGTCATATGTTTTGTCCAAAGATGCATCAAACACGCAACCATCGTGAAAACCACTGCATAAATGAGAAATGTATTTGCAAAGCAGAAGTCATAAATCATTCCACAACTAAATGCAAATAAACACGTATCGATGAGTGAAAACTTTCTCACTGTTAAAATCATTGTAATAAATCCTAAATTTGGAATAAACATCAGATTATTAACTAAATAAGAGTTTGGGAATAATACAATCAATGCCTCATCTATTAAAAAACAGATGATTACTAACACATAGTGCATCATTCGCTTGTTCCTTCTTTCTTATCGGTAATGACACGAACCATGGTAAATTCTTGAAAATCATCCACTGGATTTGCATAAATCGTTTGTCCGCTTTGATTACTCAATGCCTGAATCGAGTTTACCGTACCAATCAATAAACCACTTGGATAATTACCGCCCATACCACTCGTTACTATTTGCATGTTTGGTTTTACTTTATCGGTATCATCATATAAGTAAATAATATATTGATTTTTCTTTACATCATACCCCTGCAATACCCCATCAACACTTTCTTTTGAACTGATATTAATTTTGATGGATGCAGATACCGATTTATCTTCACAAGTTAATAATTTGACAACACTCGTGAATTCAGAAGTGCTAACGATTTTACCAATCATCCCCTTCACGGATTCAACTGCCATTCCTTCTTTAATTCCATCTTTACTACCTACATCAAGAGTGATGGTATTATTCCAGTTTTCATGATCACGAGCAATGACATTTGCCCATGTAGAAGTAAACTGCTTATCCGTTTCATGAAGTTTTAAAGCAGCTTCTAATTCTGTATTCCGACGTTTTTCATTTTCATATTTTGCCTTATAAGATGGATTTTGACTTAATTCATGACGTAAAATATCATTTTCTTCTTTTACTGACCATAAATTAGCGAAATCCTTCGTCCAGTCTTTTAATGTACGTACTGGCTTTTCAACAAATGCATATTTCAGCATACTAATGAAATCATATCCTAAATTTCCAGCTAGCGTTCCACTGATACAGTTTAATAAAATACCAATGGATAAAAATACAACGATAATGGAAAATACTATTTTTTGAAATCTATTAAATTTTGACATCTTGCTCACCTATTTTTTACTATTATATTATAAAGGTTAATTTGAAATAGTTCAATCAATAAGTCGCTTTTGTCGAAAACTTATATAGTTATTTCCTGCCACGATGATATGATCCATCATCGGAATCGCTATCATCTTTCCAGTTTCAACGATGACTTTTGTTAAGTCAATATCTGCTTTGCTTGGTGTTGGATCACCAGATGGATGATTATGCACACAAATAATTTTTGCACAGCCTTGTTGCATGGCCTCTTTATAGATTTCTCTTGGATGCACATTGGCTTGTGTCAAAGTACCAATAAACATGGTTTTAAAGCTCATCAATTGATTTTTCTGATTTAAAAACAAAACCATAAAGTGTTCTTGTTGTTGAAAGCCAATCTCTTGATTTAACCAATCAACAATATCTTGTGGCTCTTCAATACAAACTTTATGTAATATTTGATCACGCGTCACTCGTCGACCCAATTCAAAGGTTGCTAGCACTTCAATCGCCTTAATTTTATTAATCCCTGGTATTGTGATGAGCTCTTGTTGATTCAATACTGATACTTCTCCTAATGTGGAACGAAGGGCTAAAACTTGATCTGCAATTTCTAGCGCATTGTAGCCTTTTGTGCCACTTCTAAGGATCAAAGCAAGCAGTTCTCGATTGCTCAATTGATCAAGACCATACTGCAACGCTTTTTCTCTTGGTCGCTCTGTTAAACTTAACTCTTTTACTTTCATATTCTTCCCCTTTCTTCTTCAACTAATAATACGTAAAAATAGGAAGAAAAAAGTTTGACTTTTTATAATTTTTCAGTAAAATAAGAGAAGTAATCATGGAGCGTTGGCCGAGTGGTTTAAGGCACCATCTTGGAAAGGTGGCGTAGTGAAAGCTACCGTGAGTTCGAATCTCATGCGCTCCGCCAAGATACAAATAAACACGGACTGTACAAATCCGTGTTTTTTTTATTTTCTTTTACGATGTTCTTTTAGAACTGAATAAAACAGCCAACTACCTAAAATCACAGCAGATATATAGCCAAAAAAACCTAATGCAGGAATACCAAATAATTTTGGTGTCATCTGTGTTGTACAAAGCAAAGAGCTTGCCATCAACAATCCTGTACTGACAATTCCAACAGTCAATTTATTAACCATATGGTTAATGGAAGACATCGGTACATCACTACCCATGATATCTAGATTGACTTTCAATCTTCCTTTCATAACCATATCAATGATATCGGATAATTTTAAAGGAAGCGAAATCCCTTCCTCAACAGCTGTTTGCAGAAGCTTACCATGTTTTAGTACTTCTTTTCTAAGATCATATTTTTTTACTGCACGACTTGCGACATGATTAGCAGCAATGGATACAATATTGATGGTTGGATCAAGAACTGTCATCGTACTTTCAATCGTCACTAAACCGCGTGCAAGCATACTTATACCCTTTGGCATGGATATGCGATATTTATGGGCAATCGTAAAGACTTCTTGCGTTGCAATCCCTAAATTGATATCTTGTAATTCCAAGTGAATATACTTACGCATAAAACTTTCCATATCATCATAAAACAAGGCATAATCAATACGTCCATCATGTACACCTAAGGCTAGTACAACATCAACAAGCTTTTGTGTGTCATTGCTTCCAATAGCCAAAACTGCATTTTTTAATAAGTATTTATCCTGTTGACTCACAGTTCCCATCATACCAAAATCAATCCAAATGATTTTCCCATCACGAATACGAATGTTCCCTGGATGAGGATCTGCATGAAAGAAACCATCATCGACAATTTGTTTTATGTAATTTTCAGCAAGTTTTACTGCAATTTCTTTTCGATCATAGCCTTCTTGTTCTAATACATCAAATTCATCAATCTCATATCCATCGATGTACTCCATCACAAGTACTTTACTCGTACTATGCTCAAAATCAATGGTTGGAACGCCGATATAGCGAATGTCCTCATTCAACGCATCAAAACGTTTGGCATAATTTCCTTCATTTAGAAAATCCATTTCTTCTTGTGCTGTTTGCCAAAATTCATCTAAGACGATGTTGATATCAACAACACTTCCTAAGACTTCATTTAAATGAAGAATTTTACTTGCTTTACGAACTAATAGTATATCACGTTCCATTGTTTCATATATATTTGGACGTTGAATCTTTGCTACGATGCATCTTCCATCACTAAGTGTTGCCCTATGAACTTGCGCAATCGAAGCACTTCCTAATGGTCTTTGATCAAAAGCAATAAAAACTTCTTCTAATTTCTTTCCGTATTCTTCTTCTATTACTTTACGAACCGTTTCAATTGGCATCGGTAAGACATTATCTCTTAATTTTACAAGTTCTTTGCAATAACGCTCCGAAAACATATCTTGACGAGAAGACATAATTTGACCAATCTTTACGAATGTTGGTCCTAAATCTTCTAATATATGACGAAATTTTTCAGGATTGACTCCTTTAGTCACTTCATGTTTTTTTAGAATACCAATGATTTGGGCTAGACGTGTTTTACCGCTTAAGATATTATTATTTGTCTTCTTCATCCGGTTGTGCTTCCAACTCTGCAATCTTCGCTTTAATTGCAGCTAATTCATCTGAAGACACTTTTTCTAGATCTTTTTTGATAGATTCAACATCGGCAGGAGTATGTAATTTATCTTTCACAACGTGTTTTAATTCTTCATTTAACACTTTTCCTTGTTCTACTGTCAATTCTCCTTTTTTAACAAATTCATCAACTAATTCTTTTGATTTTTCCATTGTTGTAGCAGCTGCTCCAATACCAGCTAATAATACTTTTTTCAAATCTTCACTAATGTTCATCATAACCTGATTCTCCTTTGTTTTGTTAGTTCTATTTTATCACGTTTTCTATGATTTAACACTTCTTTCTCTTGATTTCATAATGCAATATTAACAAAATATAAGAAAGTTTTACATTGTCAACATTTTCAATCGATGTTAGAATAAATGCCGGAGGGATCGCATTGAAAAAGCACTATATCGTACCTTTCTTCCTAGCTATTCTTCTTATTATTAGCGGATGTGCAAAGGAAGTTAAAGAAGATACAAAACCAGAAGCAATCGCAGATCAGTTTCTGATTGCCTTGCAAACAAATGATGTCGCTACGATTCAAGTCTTATCCGATTGGGATACAGATAGCATCTCGGCATTGCAACTAAAAGACGAAGATTTATTACTAGAACTTGATAAAGAATTACAAGAAGAAGTACATGATGTGTTATTCGCCTTTGATTATGAAATCAAAGAAACAAACATAACCGACAAGAAAGCAAACATCACCTTATCGATTACGCAAAAAGATATTCATGCTTCTTTAGCCAAAAGCTTGAGTGAAGCAAAGAAAAAACTAAAAAAAGCATATGAGAAAGAAAAATTCCCAGATGCTGATGCCATTGTTTTCTCTACGATTTATAAAGCAATCGCAAATACAAAAACAACGCAAACCAACATTGTGACACTTACTTTGAATAAGCATGATCATACATGGATTGTCTCTGATCAAAACCAACCATTTAAAGATCTACTTCTTCAAAATAGTAAAGAATTCATCAATCAACTTCAATAAGTATAAAAAAAGCAGACTTCAACGAATGAAATCTGCTTTTTTTCTATTCTGCTTTCACAAAGTCTTGTAGTGGTTGTTTCACTGGTTCATAAATAGGAGCAAGTAATACTTTTCCTGTACCACGATATACATTGACTAAACCTTCTCCACTCACTGCAGAACCCATCAATGTTTTTCCAGAACGCTCTACTGTAAATTCTAACGATTCACTCCAAGCAATAGCCATATTACCATCAATTTTTAATACATCATCTTCTAAATCAATCGTAAATAGTTCTTCTTTTGGACATGGGCTTTCTAAACAAACAACCCCTTTTCCTCGTAACCCTAAGTTAAATAATCCTTCATTACCTGCTGCTGCACTTGATAATGTTTTACGCATGACTGCTTTTTGTTGAAGAGAGGAATCACAAGCTAAAAACATTCCATCATCTAATACTATTGAGCCATTCCATTCTGCAACATCAATCAATAAAATGTGTTTATACGTTGGTTCTAATACCAATTTGCCTCGGCCTGTGTACTCTGGTTTAATTGCTTTTTCTCCTGTAACTTTACTTCTAAATGATTTTGAGATAAAATCTCCAACCCCTTTAATACCAGTTGTAGCCTTTACATCTCCAACCATCCATTGCATATCACCCGCTTGGATTGTGACATTTGATGCTCCGACTGTACAAACTAATTGACGTTTACGCACATTCATCTCATTACAAAAATATGCGAGTTGCGCATTATTTGGAGATACACTTAAATCTCTCTTATACTCGATGACCATAAATGGTCCTAGATTTTCAACAATACGAATATCATCGTTGTCTGTTAAATTATTAATTGTAAACATACATCACCTCGTACTATAAAAAATAGTTCTTTCTTGCACTCATTCTATCATTTTTATAATCAGAATACAACGCCATAAAAAAAAGCAGGAAATCCTGCTTCTAGTACTCCAATTTACGTAAACGCCCAAATCCAATCGTTCCAGGTCCCGTATGAGACATGATAACAGATTTAAAGATATATTGAGAAACTTCTTGTCCTGTTGCTTCTTCCAGCATCACTTTTAATTCATCACTTGCACTGCGATTATCCGCATCAATAATCATCCAAATATAATCTTCAGGATTGACATCTTTAGTAACATAAGAAATTCCTTCCTTGTAAGCCTTTTTCAAGGTACGTACTTTATCAACCAAGTCAATTGCGCCATGTTCTACTTTCAATAATGGCTGAATTTTCAACAAACCCGCTAATGCGGCAGCAGCTGGTGAAATACGTCCACCGTTTTTAAGCGTTGTTAAATTTTCAGGAATTAAAACTGCAAATAATTCTGTCTCTGTTTCAATTTTGTGTTTTACTTCTGCTGCGCTATATCCTTTATCAAACATTTCTCTAGCCATCTGTAACAATAAGACAACAGGATAACAAACAAATTCACTATCCACTACTGTTACACGACCATCATATGCTTGTGATAAGCGAATGGCAACATTACAAGTACCACTTAAATGTTTTGATAATGGCAAATAAAAGACTTCATCATACGTTTCTAATAAAGAATCCCACATCTTTGTAATATTGCCAATAATTGGTTGTGCAGTTTTAACCTGTTCACCATTATTTAATGCTTCAATAATATCCGCATCAAAGATGGTCTCTTCTTCAATATATTCTTTCCCATTAATACTAATGGGCATACGCGCTACATGTAAGTCTAATTTTTCTTCTTGTTCCTTTGTAATATCAGCACTTGAATCACACATCAAAGCTATTTTCTTCATGGAATCACTCCCTTAATATTAATATTATATCAATTTCATTACCAAATCACAATCTAGCCCTATAAAATAACAAAATTTCACAAATAACTTTTTATTCTAAAACGATTTCTATTCCAATGACACCATATTTTTTCTGTTCTTCTACTGTATAATATGCATTCATATCGATTGGACTTGCATCCTTGATATCATCCTTCGTATATCCACACTTCATCAATGGTAATGTTTCATATAAGGACTTAAAATCAGGAAAGATGAATAAGTTTGTAACAACCACATCAATCGTTTCATCATCATGATGAAAACAGATGTTATCCCCTACTTGAATCGTTCTTCTTTTCTCATCATATAATCGCAATTCGATGGTTTTTAAACCTTGCTTGATCATAGAAAAAGGTTGTTCTTTTAACTTCATATCATATTTCATCTAATCATCTCTCTTTCCTGCTCAATTATATCTATTATACACGTAATCTTTGCAAGTGTGCTTATACAAAACAGAAGAGTTGTTCAAAAAATAATAGAAGACATATATTATGAACACTTGAAAAAAACTTATCTATAAACTAAATCTATCCTTCGTATAATAGATATTGAACAATCTAATATACATTACATTATTCTAAAAATTCTAAAGCATAGGTTTGATTGTTTTTACTTGAACTTTTTTATTTTTGATTTATAATTCATATTACCAAATCAC
>SAMEA104404100__coassemble_1274_pt1 | contig 23489 bp, 20 predicted proteins | sample SAMEA104404100__metabat2_high_PE_039 | metagenome-assembled genome bin SAMEA104404100 (sample SAMEA104404100) | Balaenoptera acutorostrata | reverse complement strand
TATTTCAAAGATTCTAAGCGATGCTTTGTTTCTAAACGTTTTTCCCACATCTCTTCTTCTGTTTTATATCCTCTTTGTTGTGCTTGATCTTTCATATATGTATCTTTAAAAATTAGGTCTAATAAGTGGATTGCATCTTTTCCTGCTGTTTGCATCGTTCCTCGACAAGAACCACAATATGTCAAGATATGATCTTGGTTAAAATCATTTGCTCTTCTTGTGAAGACACGCTCATACAATTCAGGATTGGAAGAACAAACCATACCACCAACTCCACAACAACGTGTATTGTTTCGATTACGCTCGATTTCTTCCCATTGATATCCTAATTCATCTAAAATCCAGCGAACACTCTCATGATGGCTAGAAACGTCTCTTGTGACACAAGAATCATGGATGTTGAAGACAACATCAGATTCTTTCCCTTTTCCTTTGGCTTCTTCCGGTAATCCAATTAAATTATGCATTAAATCCCAGTATGATAACACACGTTGATTTTTTGCAGTCGCTTTGAATACTTTATAACAAGATGGACATACGGTGATGATCACTTCTGCTCCCATATCGTCTAAAATATCAATCGCTTTTTTATTACGTTCCTCAAAACGAACTTCTTCCCCGATAAACTTCGTTACTTTACCACAGCACTGTAGCATAGCTCCGACGTTTTCATCTCCTAAACAATCTTTTAAATGACGAACAACTTGTTCAACCCCCTCAGGTGAATAAGCAGATACTGTACATCCTGGTACAAATACATATTTCGTCTTTTTCTTCGTTGGTTTATGTTCCACCGTTTTCCCCTCTACTCTTGTACAATACTCTTCGTCACATTCTTTGATCTGTGTCGCATCACTTTCTTGTAATACTTCTAATGGTACAAGATCTTGGTGATCTTTTGCATAGGCTTCTTTGATTGCTGTAAAGTTTGAACGTAAATCAAATTCTTTTGGACATTTTAATGTACATTGACTACATTCATTACATGAATAAGCAATCATTGGATCCATCTTGTCATATCCTTCTTCAAGATATTTCTTGAATAACGTTTTTGGACAATCCGTATAATCATTCAGCATGATGCATTCTTTCATACATAGACGACATTCACATTGACGACAACGATCTGCTTCTTTTTCAGCTTCTTCTTTTGTATACCCTAAAGCAACTTCATCAAAGGATTGAATACGTGTCTTTGGATCTAATTCTTGCATATCCATACGTTTTCCTTCAATTGTTGACCAAGCGGTAGGCATGTCTAGTTTTGTGTCATAGCTCCATGTATCTTTTAATTCTCTACCCTCATTTAAATCTTCATGATTTAAAAAGCGAATCACAGACTGCGCTGCTCTTCTACCTGTTGCCATTGCTTGAATAACAATGACAGACTCCCCTGATGCATCGCCTGCAACGAATACTTTTTCGTTTGCACTTGATTGTAATGTGTCTTTGTCACACTCAAATGTTGTATTTGGACGTTGTGTTAAGATATCTTTCGCAAAGTTTCCTTCGACCCCTTGTCCAATCGCAAAAACAATTGTATCCACTTGTAATTCTTTTGTATCGCTATCATCGAAAGATGGCGCAAAGCGACCATTTTCATCAAACATTGATAAACATTTCTTTAAAGTTACCCCGCAAACACGCCCTGCTTCATCGACATGAATGTCTTTGATTGCTTGTGCGTGATTGAACTTTACACCTTCCGCTAATGCGCCAGAAATTTCATGATTGCTTGAAGCCATATGATCAAAGCTATCTTCTAAACAAATAGAATATACTTTTTCTACATTTGATGTACGAAGTGCGCTACGTGCACAGTCCATGGCTACATCTCCCCCGCCAACGACTAATGCAACTTTACCAGCATCTTTCACATCATATGTTAAAGCTACTTCTTTCAAGAATGCTTGGGCACTATAAATCCCTTTCGCATCAAAATTCTTCAAGCTACGATCGACACGTCCTTGATGCTTCCCTACGGCAACAATAACACTGTCGTTTTCATCAATCAATGTTTGAAATTCAACATCTTTTCCAATTTCACAATTGGTAACGAATTGAACGCCTAAACGATCCAAATAATTAATTTCTCTTTCTAATACTTCTCTTGGTAAACGATAAGCAGGAATTCCTACACGCATCATTCCTCCACGTACTCCAAGTTTTTCATAGACGGTTACAGCACAGCCTTCGCGACGCAATTCTAAAGCCGCTTGCAAGCCAGAAGGACCTGCTCCAATGATTGCGACTTTCTTTCCATTGTCCTCTTTGACTTCATAATTCCAATCATCTTCATAATCAAAATGATCAGCTGCATAACGTTTTAAAGAAGCGATAGCCATTGGACTTCTACCTTCATTCCACTTACATTTCCCTTCACATGGATGAGCACAAATACGACCTAGTGTTCCAGGTAAAAATAAGTTTTCACGAATGACACGAATAGCCTCTTTCCCCTTTCCTTCTTTAATTAAACGTACATATTCTTTCACGTTGGTATGCATTGGACATGTCGCAACACACGCAGCGGTTTCCTCTCCCATACAGTTTTCTACAATCTTCTCCATATTCGCTATAACTTCAGACTTTAACATATCATCACCTTTATCCTTTTCCTATAACTTTACTTACTCATCTATTTCTTCTTTTTCAATGATGCAGGATCAATCGCAAAGATAAATACTCCTACAACGATGACAACACCCCAAAACGCAAGTGTTGGCGTAATTTTGCTATGAAATAACAATGCACTAAAAATAATCGTCCATAGCGCTGCCGTACTATTTAAAGCTGTACCCATTGCAGAACCAATTAAATCCACTGCTTTATACCATGATAAATACGTCAATGCACCAAGGATTGCAATTCCTGCATAGTTTAGAATCAACCCTTCTGATACGATATGAGCCGCTAATGGATATCCTTTCACAATTGGTAACACAATACATGCATATGAAATCATCGCTACAAAATAGCGTAAACATAACAATTGTTGTGGAGTTGCTTGAATATGATCTTCATTTTTAATATGTTTCATCGCAACACCAATCATCACACCTTCTAATGCCCATCCTAAGACCGCAATACCTGCAAATAACACACCTTGTGCAAATGTTGCAGGAACATCACTAGTTGGATGAAAGCCTAACATAAAGGATCCCGTTAATGAAATTGCAATCCCAATAATTGCACGTAGAGATAGTTTTTCTTTTAAGACTAAATACGATAATAAAGCTCCAATTCCTGGATAAATAACCGAAATACTAGAAGCGTATGGTGCACTTGCATACTTAATACCTAATAAGTATGCACTCATCCCAATTGGAGAGCCAACTAATGCTGCCACAGCTGCTGCCTTTCCTTTTTTCGTTTTAAACAATAAGTAGAATACTTGTTTTAGTTGTTTGTTGCATAATAAAAATAAGGCTACCCATAAAAAGCAAAAACTTTCGTGAAAAAAAGCAGTTACTAATGGTGAGAAGTCAAATGTCAACTTAGAAATACCATTGCTTAATGCATACTGTAAATCTGTAAACATAGGATGCAATCCTACACGCCCCATTAAGACACCGTCAAGACCCCATGCAATTCCAACGAAGATGCCAAATAAAATCCCCTTCTTGAATTTGTTTGTTTGTTTTTCCATAATCTTTCCTTTCCTTTCATGATCTGATATTGTTCTTCGATCTATGAATACATCAATGCCCTTTTCGTTGCTCTTGACTTTCTATATAGACACTGATAGTATTTTAAATATATATATAAATAATGATAGGAGTGTGTGACAAATGGGAAAAAGTTTTTTTGAATCCATTGAAAATTCAAGACTAGAAGAATCAGGATTTTACTATACCTTGTCTTTAATTAATGGAAAATACAAAATGGTAATTTTATATACCCTTGCCACTTTTGAAGTAGTTCGATTTAATGAGTTAAAACGCTTTATTAAAATCATCCCTTACAAGACATTAAGTGCTACACTAAAGGAACTTGAAAATGATCAGTTGATCATTCGTACAGAATATCCTCAAATTCCACCAAAAGTTGAGTATACCCTTTCTGAGCGTGGTAAATCTTTAATTCCCATCTTACACCAAATGTGTGATTGGGGAGAAACCTATCGTCTTACAAAGAAGGAAGAAGAATAAAAAAGTCTGTTATTCGCAGGCTTTTTTTCTTGTTCACCCCTATTATAGTAAAAAGTAATAAACCTTCAAGAGCTTACATTGTTGTTCAATACTAACGATAAGGTAACCACTTACTTTTATGTAAGTATTGTTTTATCTACTTTTTCACTATAATTTTGCTATAAATGTATACTTATACTCTATTTTATGGACATGTATATCCATTTTCAGTCATAAGACTAGAATTATTTTCATAAAATGAATATAATGAAAAAGTTTGAAAATGGATATACATTGTATTTTTTTAGCTTTCGTAGTATATTAAACAAGTATCTTAGAAATGAGGGATAACATGAACCAAAAACAAAAAGGTATACTTTGTATCATCAGTGCTGCCTTCTTCTTTGCATTGATGAGCTTATTTATTCGCTTAGCCGGTGACCTTCCAGTATTTCAAAAAAGCTTCTTTCGAAATCTAGTTGCACTTGTCTTTGCACTAATTGTCTTAAAAAAATCACATGTCAACGTATCCTTAGATAAAGGAGATTGGAAAGGCTTATTGCTTCGCTCCATCTTTGGAACGATTGGTGTTTTATTTAACTTCTATGCCGTTGATCATCTACTATTAGCGGATGCTACCATCTTAAATAAATTATCACCATTCTTCGCTGTTATCATGGGTGTTGTCATCTTAAAAGAAAGCATCAAACCCTTCCAGCTTGGAACTGTCATCGTTGCTTTATTTGGAGCGATGTTAGTTGTGAAACCTGGAGCAAGCATCGTAGCAGGACCTGCAATCATTGGTTTACTTGGAGGTGCAGCTGCTGGTACTGCCTATACATTTGTTCGATTGTTAGGAAAACGAGGAGTTCCTGGACCATTCATCGTGTTCTTCTTCTCCGCATTCTCTTGTATTACAATTGGGCCAATCATGATGCTTGACTATGTACCAATGAGCGCTCAACAATTAGGATTCTTATTATTAGCTGGATTATCTGCTGCCATTGCGCAATTCTCCATCACGTCTGCATATTGTTATGCACCTGCAAAAGAGATTTCCGTCTTCGATTATTCACAAATCATTTTCTCAGCAATCTTAGGATTCATCATCTTCCACCAAATCCCAGACTTCTTAAGTTGGATTGGTTATGCATGTATCTTATTAACAGCAATCGCAAACTTCCTATATAATAATAGAAAGCAAGAGCCAAGATAAACACAAAAGGATTTTCTCGAAATCCTTTTTTTATAAAGAAAAGCTATAAAGTTTATGCTTACCTTATAAAACTTTATAGCTTTTTATTTATACAACAAAAAAAAGAGGTCGTTCCTCTTTTATAAGGAAGCAACCTCTAAGTATATATCAATTAAGCGTTGATAATTGGATCTACAACTTCTTTAATAGTTTTGATTAATTCGTCACATGAATGATCGAATTTAGCTTTGTCAACATCGTTTAAAGGTAATTTTACGATTTCACGTAAACCATCTTTATTAACGATTGCTGGAACACCGATGTATAATCCTTCTTGTCCGTATTCACCGTTCTGTTGAGCAGAAACAGTCATAACAGCGTTTTCGTTATCTAAGATAGCATGTACTAAACGGTTTAATGCTAAACCGATACCATAGTATGTAGCTCTTTTCTTTTCGATAATTTGATATGCAGCATCACGAACATCTTCGTAGATAGCTTGTAAGTCAGTTAAATCTTTACCTTGTTCTTCAACTAATTCAAGCAAGTTTTTACATCCAACATATGCATGCATCCAAGGTACGAAGCTTGAGTCTCCGTGTTCACCCATGATATAAGCATGAACGTTAGTTGAGTTAACGTTGAAATACTTAGAAATCATGAATCTTAGACGTGCTGTATCTAATAAAGTACCAGATCCAATTACATGGTTTGCTGGTAATCCAGTAACTTTTTGTGCAACATAAGTCATAATGTCAACTGGGTTACTTGCAACGACGATAATTCCGTTGAATCCTGAAGCTTTGATCTGTTCACAGATGCTCTTCATGATTTTTGTGTTAATACCAGTTAATTCTAATCTTGTCTGACCAGGTTTTTGTGCAGCTCCTGCTGTAATTACGATAACACTTGCGTCAGCGCAATCAGAATAATCTCCTGCTTTGATTTTTAATTTACTAGGTGCATAAGGTAAACCATGTGCTAAGTCCATAGCTTCTCCTTCTGCTTTTTCTTTCATAACATCAACTAAAACTAATTCGTTTACTCCTGGTGATGTTAAGAATGTATAGGCCATGCTCATTCCAACAAAACCTGTACCAACTAAAACTACTTTACGTTTATCAATTGTGCTCATTTTCATCCACTCCTTATGACTTAATTATAATCTCATTCAATAATATAATCAAGTAAAGTAAAGGTTTACATTTTTATTTTTTTTATTTTTTTTGACTTTTTTCAATTTCATTTATAAAAAAATTAAATTGTAAGCAGTTTCTCAAAAAAATGGGAGTGATTTCATTACGAACCACTCCCACATCTTTCATTAAATATGTCTTACGACTTCATATCCTTTATAAATTGCATCTTTTAAGTTTCCTACTTGGTCTGCATCACCAATTAAATGATAATGCATATTTGCTTCTTTTAACATATTTTCTAAAGCAGGATTAACGCGATAACCAACAGCATATACTAATGTATCTGCATCTGTAATTGCATGTTGTTCTCCATTTTGTGAATAATAGATCGTATTTTCATCTACTTTTTCAACTTTCGCACCACAGATTAGGTTGACACCCTTTGATAACATACGTTGTACTAACAAACTGCGTCCTGGACCACTTTCTTTTAACATCACACCTGGTTCCATTTCAATAATGCTAATATCACGGTTTCTTGGGAATAAGTCATTAATTAATGGTGCTAGATAGTCAGCTGTTTCACAACCAACGCTTCCTCCACCAATAATAACAATCTTACGTCCTGGAAATTTTTTACCAGCTAAGATATCATCAGCTGTCATAGTTTGTTTAAATCCTTCAAAGGCATTGATTGTAATTGGACTTGCACCAGTGCTTGCAACGACTTCATATCCTTTGAATTCATGTTCTAACATATCTTTTGTCACTTCACAGTTCAAGCGTACTTCTACACCATTTTCCTGTAAACGGCGATCTAAGAATTTCACAACTTTTGTTAAGTCTTGTTTAGCGATTGGAACAGCAGCTAGACGTAATTGTCCACCAAGTTGTTCTTCTTTTTCACATAAGACAACATGATGTCCACGTTTTTTCGCAACGAAAGCAGCTTCCATACCAGCAGCTCCTCCACCGATGACTAAGACATTTTTCTTCACATCGCTTATTGTTAGCGTATCTTCATTTTCTAATTCTAAAGATGGGTTAACCGTACATGCCACACGCTTACCAAACATGATTCCGTTTAAGCAACGTAAGCATCCAATACATGGACGAATATCTTCAGTACGTCCTTCCATCGCTTTATTTGCGAATTCACTATCACAAAGATTTGCACGACCGATCATGCAAATGTCTGTTTTACCATTCGCGATTAATTCTTCCGCAATCCATGGTTCTGTAATACGACCAACGGTTGCCACTGGAATGTTTACATATTTTTTAATGACTTCAGCACTTTCTGCATGAGATCCCATCTTTGTTCCTGGAGCAGGAATCGAACTTCCACGTTTGATTGTTGTCCCTCCAGATACATGTAAGAAGTCAACACCAGCTTTTTCTAATTGTTTTGCAATATAGATTGCATCATTGATATTGTTTCCTCCATCACTATATTCATCACCTGAAATACGAACGTCGATGATAAAGTCTTTTCCACAACGTTTACGAACTTCAGCAATCACTTCTAATGTTAAGCGAAGACGTCCATCGATATCTCCACCATATTCATCACAACGTTTGTTATATAAAGGAGATAAGAATCCTCCTAATAAACCATGTGCATGGGCAGCATGAATTTCAACCCCATCTCCACCTGCACGTTTCACACGATCAGCCGCATCACCAAATTGTTTGATGATCACTTGTAATTCTTCTTTTGTGACAGCACGAGGTGCTTCTTTTGCATAATATGGTCCTACATTTGATGGCGCAATCAATTGTGGTGTACCAGGAATTGGGAATGCCATATAGGCTGGATGGAACAATTGAGGTAAAATCTTTGATCCATATTGATGCACAGCATCTGTTAATTTTTTCCAACCAGGGATGAATGAATCATCATGAATAGACATATCTCCTGGTAAATAAATATACGTTGGTTCTACTGTTGTTACTTCGGTAACGATTAAGCCGACACCACCTTTTGCACGAGCTGCATAGTGTTGTACAAGTTCATCTGTCACATACCCTTTATCAGCTAAGTTTGTTGAAATCGGTGGCATAAAAATACGATTCTTTACTACGGTTTCTCCTACCTTAATTGGAGAGAATAAATGTGGATATTTAGTTTCCATACTCATTTCCTTCTTTCTTTACTTTACAAATTTTATTGTAGCATACGCCTATCCTCTTCACTATCTTTTTAATGTAAAAACATCATGTTTTTTTATGAAGATTTCGTGAAAGAAATAAGTCTTTCTTTAAATCTAAACTTAATCATCACTTTGGTTGTAAAAATGGGTATTTATGAAAAGATAAGTTTTATTTTCATAATTTTTCATTTTTACAATCATTTTTTCTTGATTTTCAAAACCGATTGATATATTATTTTTATGTATTAGAATTATTAGTCTTATTTTGATAGAAAATCAAAATAAACAAGGAGGTATTTCAATGACAGAACAAGCTTATAATCCTTATAAAAATGCGCAAGCTCAGTTTGATAAAGTAGCAGACATGTTAAAACTAGAAGATGGAACAAAACAACTACTTCGTCAACCAATGCTAGAAGCAAATTTCACAATTCCAGTAAAAATGGACGATGGAACTACGAAAGTATTCAACGCTTTCCGTATTAAACATAACGACTCAAGAGGACCTGCTAAAGGTGGTATTCGTTTCCATCCAAATGAAACAATTGATACAGTACGTGCTTTATCTATGTGGATGACATGGAAATGTGCTGTAGTTGATATTCCTCTAGGAGGAGGAAAAGGTGGAGTCATCTGTGATCCACGTACCTTATCAAAAGGTGAACAAGAACGTTTATGCCGCGGATATGTTCGTCGTTTACATGGTCAATTAGGACCTAACACAGACGTTGCTGCTCCAGATGTAATGACAAATGGACAACATATGTTATGGATGCTTGATGAATATGAAGCAATCACTGGTGCACACTATCCAGGAATGATCACTGGTAAACCAGTTGGTATGGGTGGTTCTTTAGGACGTACAGAAGCAACTGGATTTGGTGTGATTTACTGCTTAAAAGAATGCTTAAAAAATGCAAACTTACCAATCGAAACAACAACAGCTAGTTTACAAGGTTTTGGAAACGTTGCGGAATATGCTGCTCGTATGTATACACAATTAGGTGGTAAATTAATCGCTGTATCTTGCTGGAACCAAGCAGATGCAAAAGCCTATACATTTAAAAAAGCGACAGGATGTAATGTCGACGAATTAGTTTCTATCAAAGATTCATTTGGAAGTATCAACAAAGAAAAAGCAATTGAATTAGGATATGAAGTGTTAGATGGTGATGCTTGGATTTCTCAAGATGTTGATATCTTAATCCCAGCTGCTCTTGAAAATCAAATCACTCCAGCTGTCTTCCCTAAAATTTCTAACACTGTTAAAGTTTTATGTGAAGCTGCAAATGGACCTACAACTCCTGATTGCGATGACTTAATTCGTGAACGTGGAATCATGTTAATCCCTGACTTCTTATGTAATGCAGGTGGTGTAACATGTAGTTACTTTGAACAAGTACAATGTAATATGAACTACTTCTGGGAAAAAGAAGAAGTCTTAACAAAACTTGAAAATACAATGACAAAATCATTCCAAGCTGTTTACAACTTAGCAAAAGAAGAAAACTTATACATGCGTGATGCTGCTTATGTAATTGCAATCAAACGTGTTGTGAATGCTGTACAGTTAAGAGGATGGGTATAATACAATTATCAATCTAAAAGGCCAATCAAATGATTGGTCTTTTTTAATGCCCATTCTTATAATGTAGATTTATATGATGATACTACCTTTAAAGAAAATAAGAAATAGACTAAAACGCCTTAAACATGGGCTTTTCTTAATAAAATGAAAGAATCAATTTATAAAAATACTTCTTTTATAGGAAAAATTATAGTATAATAAAGGTTGTAAAGAATATAAAAGGTAGAGGTAGTTAACATGGCAATAACGAAAAGTGTAAAGCGCTATTCCCTTTCAAAACAAGTTGCTGATAGCTTAGAAGAAATGATTGAAAAAGGCGAATACGCAGTTGGTGAAAAGATTAATTCAGAAGTAGAATTGATGAAAATGTTCGATGTTAGTAGAAATACCATCCGTGAAGCAGTACAAGCTTTAACATCTGCTGGTGTTTTAGAAGTAAAACAAGGGGATGGAACTTATGTTCGTTCTAGCAATCGTTTTAATGCAAATATGAATTTGAAATATGAGCAAATTTCACTAAAAGATATCAAGGAAGCACGTAATGCAATTGAAATCTCCATCGTCAATCTTGCGGCACAACGCTGTACAGAAAAAGATTTAAAAACGATCACAGCAAAATATGAAAAACGTAAAATGCTTCAAGAAACAAAAAAAGAAAATACATTAGCGGATATTGAATTCCACGTCGCAATCGCAAAAGCAAGTCACAATAAAATCTTAATTGACTTATACCAGTCTATCTCTTCTTATCTAGAAAATCACATTTCAGAACGTCAGGCTGATAATGATTATGATATCGAAAAGATTGACGCTCTTCATGAATGTTTATATGAAGCGATTAAACATCATGATTCAAAACAAGCAATCGAGTGCACACAAAATATTTTAAACATTTAAGTTCTTAGAAATAAGAACTTTTTTATTATTCAATCTAAAAATGTTTGACATTTCTAACTTTATGTGCTAATTTAAAGGTAGGATGATTGGCTCATCCTAAATAGAGGAAAAAGTAGCTTTATTGCTTGCCATAGTCGCGAACAGCTATGGTTTGAACCATTGGTTCTACAAAGAGAATGGATTATCTATTTTCTTTGTAGAACCAATCGGTCAGTATTTCTCGTTACATTCATATTCTAATCATTATCATACAATCCCTCATTCGTAGTGATAGTGAAATAAAGAATTGAAAAGCGTTTATAAAATGTTGAATCATATCCCTATTCTAGATTATTCTCATTTTACGAAGTGCTTATTCAACCATTTAAAAAAAGCATAGATCAACTTCCTTCATTGATCTTATGCTTTTTTTTCACTTTATCAGTGTTTGATAACGAATCACTTGTTTACATACTTCTTCAAAACTAAATGTGCCACTATATTTTACGGTTAACTTTCCATACACATATAGTTGCATGGTTGGTGCACTAAACACTTGTTTGCTTGCTGCAAGAGCTAGTGCTTCTTCAATTGGCACATAGATACAAGTAATTGCAGGGTGTGCTTGTTGCCATAGATTCACTTTCTCTTTTAAAGATATACAAGGCATACACATCTTTGAACCAAATAACACAAGCACAATCTCATGTTTATTTATTGCTTCATCAAAGGCGTTTTGTTCTAAAATATCAGTCATCTTAACAAATACTTCCTTCCACTTCTTTGCAATCCTTTTCATAATGAATCATTGCCTTGATTGCTTGTGTTAATCCCTTGGTAATCGTATCAAGGGACATGCTTGCATATCCTGGATGTTGTACCACTTGTTCTGGTAAAAAGGGAATGTGAATAAAGCCACTCTTTTTACCAGGGAACTCTTTATCAATCATGTAGCGCACACCATATAAGACATGATTACAAACGAATGTTCCTGCACTATTGGAAATTGAAGCTGGAATATGAGCATTGCGTATTTCTTTTACCATTGCTTTAATTGGTAAGTTTGAAAAATAAGCAGCATCCCCATCTTCAAATATCACTTCATCGATTGGTTGATTTCCAGCATTGTCTTGAATACGAAAGTCATTCACATTGATACCCACGCGTTCAACAGTAATATCATTTCGCCCACCTGCTTGTCCAATTGATAAAATCATATCTGGATCATAGGTTACAATCGCCTCTTTGATTGTATCAAGAGAGCGATAAGCAATCGTTGGTATTTCTACTTTGATGATTTCTACACCATCTATTTCATCTGGTAATTGTTTCACAGATTCAATCGCTGGATTGATGGCATCTCCACCAAATGGATCAAATCCACTGACTAAAATTTTCATGTTAAAATCTCCTTTTTTGTATTTTACCATAAAAGAAATAAGATGTTAAAAAAAATAGAGGCAAGAAAACCTCTATTTTAAGAATATATGGATTAATTTGTCATACAAGTTTGTGTATGGTTGATAACGCATTGGTAAGTCTAGCCAAGTTTTCTTATCGACAATGCTCTTATAATGAGAGAAGGTATCAAAACCAACTTTTCCATGGTAGGCTCCCATACCACTGCCTTTGATTCCACCAAATCCCATATTTGTTGTTGCGATATGAATAATCGTATCATTGATACAACCACCACCAAATTGACATTCATGGGTAACTTTTGAAATGGCTTGCTGATCCTTTGAAAAAACATAACATGCTAAAGGAGCGGATGACGCATTAATTTTAGAAATGATATCATCTAGATCATCATATGTTAAGATTGGTAATAAGGGACCAAAGATTTCATCTTCCATCACCTTATCTTGCCATGTACAAGGATAGATGATGGTTGGTTCTATTTTTAAAGAGGAGTTATCATAAGAACCACCATATGAAATCGTACTCTCGTCTATAATCGATACTAGACGGTTGAAGTGTTTTTCGTTGATGATTTTACCATAGGTTTCCATATGTAAATAGTCATCACCAAACTGCTTCTTGATTTCTAGGATTAATGCTTCTTTTAATTTTTCAACGATGGATTGCTCACATAGAATATAATCTGGAGCGACGCAAGTTTGTCCACAGTTTAAAAATTTCCCAAAAACGATGCGTTTCGCAGCGACATTTATATCAGCCGATGCATCCACGATGCATGGACTTTTACCACCAAGTTCAAGTGTGACACTTGTTAGGTATTCACTTGCTTTGCGTAGTACTTCTTTTCCAACGGCTTGGCTTCCAGTGAAAAAGATATGATCGAAATCTTGATTCAACAATGCTTGGTTTTCTGCTCGTCCCCCTGTCACAATCGCAACAAAGGAAGAATCAAACGTAGCCTTAATCATCTTCTCAATGACAAGTGCAGTATGAGGTGCATAAGCGCTCGGTTTGATAATAGCTGTATTACCAGCTGCAATGGCATCAATCAATGGATCAATTGTCAGCATGAATGGATAATTCCATGGACTCATGATGAGTACGACACCTTTTGGTGATGGTTGCACATAGCTTTTTGAAATGGCTTGGGCAATTGGAGTATGCACCCGTTTTGCTTTCGCAAACTTTTTCGTATGTTTTAACATATACTCTAATTCGGATAATACTAAGCCGATTTCACACATATAACTTTCTGTTCTACTTTTATTTAAATCCGCATACAATGCATCATATAATTCTTCTTCGTAAGTTAAGATGGATTGCTTAAGCTTTCGCAATGCCGAAAGACGGTTCTGGATGGAAAGTGTTTGTTTGCTTTTGAAGAACGCTCTTTGTTTCAACACTAACTCTAAGATCTGTTGCTCTTTCATAATAACCCTCCCTAACTTTTTCATAGAAACCTTCTAATTCCGTTGCATCCATCAACACTGGTACAGGATACAATGGATTGGCTTCATGATCTGCTGTTTTCGCTAATTCACGAATATCTTCATGTTTAATTTCTTTGATGCAGTTTGGTAAGCCAAAACGTTTGTTCATCTCACGAATCGCACGAATGAATAAGGCCGATGCATAAGATGGACGATCCTCATCTTCAACTAAACCTGCTGCAACGGCTAAGGTAGCAAGCTTTTTATGAATGCATGAACCATAGGCTTCTAACACCCAAGGTAATAAAACAGCATTTGTTAATCCGTGTGGTGTGTTATATTTGCCACTTAAGGAATGGGCAACTGCATGCACATAACCAACATAAGATTTTGAGAATGCATTACCAGCTAAGAAGGCAGCCTTTGATAAACCAGCTCTAGCTTCCATATCACTTCCGTTTTCATAAGCACGATCTAGATATTGAAAGATTAAGTGAACGGCTTCGATTGCATCGCTTCTTGTTTCTTTTGTGGTACTTTTACCAATATATGCTTCAACAGCATGTGTTAGTGCATCTAACGCAGTACAAGCAGTGATAAAAGCAGGTAGTGTCTTTGTGACTTCTGGATCTAATACTGCAATCTTTGGAATTAACACAAAGTCATTAATTGGGTATTTATGATGTGTTTTGCTATCTGTGATCACAGAAGCAAGAGTTACTTCACTTCCTGTTCCAGATGTTGTAGGAATTGCAATCAACAATGGTAATTTGCGTAATACTTTTAACACACCTTCCATTTTCGCAAGACTTTTATGAGGGTTTGCAATTCTTGCACCAACAGCCTTCGCACAATCCATTGCAGAACCTCCACCAAAGCCAATTAAAGCTTGGCAATCAAATGTATGATAAAGATCTAATGCTTCTTCTACATTATCGCTTGTAGGGTTTGCGACTGTTTTATCATAAACAACACAAGTGATTCCTTCTTTTGCACATTGCTCTTCTAATGACTTTGTGATACCAAATTTACGAATTCCTGCATCGGTGATTAATAACACACGGTGAATGTCTTTTTCTAATAAATGTTTTGGTAATAAACTCACTTGATGTAAGACAAGTGGTTTACGATATGGTAACACTGGTAAAGCAGTGCGTAATGCGATTTGCGTCGTTCGACAATAGATCTTTTTTAATATATTCATTTACAATGTTTCTCCTTCTGCAGCTTTCTGCAAGTTTTTTGTAATCAACAACAATACACGATAAAACGTTTCTCGCTCTTCATCACTATAACCTTTAGCACCAACACCAACACTTGCCATAATCTTTTCATACATCTTGGATGTAATCGTATGACCTTTTTCTGTTAATGTAATCATGGAACGATAACGTCGTTGTCCTGGAATATCTTCAAATGAAATCAATTCCTGTTCTTGTAATTGTGACAATGCTCTAGAAATAGCAGCTTTATCTTCATCACATAACTGCGTAAGCATCGCAGAAGTTAATCCTTCAGGATGTTTTTGTAATTGAAATAAACACATGACATGAGTTCCCTTCAAACCAAAAGAAGCCATTTCTTGTATTTTTAGTTTCTGAATAGAACGATAAATTTGGTTAATTGAATTCACAAAAGTTTCAAATCGTTGAATCATAAGTCCTCCTAATAGTTTGAGTTTCAAACCATGCGTTATCATCATACAGATAACTTGTTGATTTGTCAACATCTTTTTTATGAACATTTTGACATAAAAAAGGTACCATGGTTTTACCCATGATACCAAACATTTAATCTTATCTAATAAAACTTAATTAGTGGCAACCGCATCCACAGCCACCATCGCAACCATCTTTACCGTTATGTTTAAAGAATAATTTGCGAACTACGAAGAATACGATAACTGCTACGATTCCTCCGACGATTAAATCAGCCATATTTTCACCTCTTAACTATTTTATGGTATACAAAACGACTAAACTACTAAACTAAATTTAGTGATGATCCAACATTCTCTTTAATTTTTTGGAATGTCTCTTCACTAATAACATGTTCAATACGACAAGCATCTTCCTCTGCAACATCATATGAAACGCCCATATTAGCTAGCAACTCTGTAAAGAATTGATGACGTTCATAAATGTTTTCAGCAATGATTCTACCACGTTCTGTAAGATGAAGGTATCCATTTGCATCTTTCGTTAAAAACTCCCCATCTTCTAACTTCTTGACTGCAATACTAATACTTGGTCTGCTAAATCCCATATATTCGGCTAGATCAATAGAACGAACAGCACCAATTTTCTTTTGAATTTTTAAAATCCATTTTAAGTATTCTTCACCTGAAGCATATAGTTTTCTCATTGTAACACTCCCCTTTTTCATATTCTATAAGCCATACAATAATTCATAATGATATATCCAAAGATGGTAAACCACCTTTGGATCGTTGAAAATATACTAAATGATGAAGCGTAAGATTTGGTAAGCGATAAATGCTACTACATATGCAGTTCCCATTTGGAAACCGATTGCTTGCCAAGTTAATTTTCCATTTCCTAATTCTTTTCTCATAGCACCCATTGTTGAGAAGCAAGGGCAAGATAAGATGAAGAATAATAAGAATGAAACTGTAGCTGCTGGAGTTAACATTGTAGCTAATACTCCAGAAGTGATTTCAGCACCGAAGATTACACCTAATGTTCCTAACATGTTATCTTTCGCAACATAACCTGTGATCATAGCAGAAATTAATTGCCATTGACCTAATCCAAGTGGAACGAAGATTGGTTCTAATGCACGTCCGATACTTGCTAACATTGATTGATCGATTGATTCAACTGGTTGGAAGCTGAAGTTGAAGTATTTTAAGAACCATACAATGATTGTAGTGAATACAACGATTGAAGTTAATTTTCTAAATAATGAAACTGTTTTTTCCCATACGAAGTGGAATACGTTTTTAATTCTAGGTAATTTATATTCAGGTAATTCCATTACGAATGGAGCTGGTTTTCCTTTTAAGAATGTACGTTTTAAGAAGATACCACCAAGGATGATGAATAAGAATGAAATTAAGTAAACAAGTGGAGCAACTAGAGCACTAGTTGAGAAGACACCGATTGCTAAGATAACTGTAGGCATCATTGTAGCACAAGGCATGAAACCTAATAAGAAGATTGTCATCTTACGGTCATTTTCGTCTTCGATTGTACGAGTAGAAGCAACGGCTTGAACTGTACATCCTGTACCTAATAAGATTGGAACGAATGATTTACCAGATAATCCAAAACGACGGAATACACGGTCGAAGATGAATGATACACGAGCCATGTAACCACATTCTTCTAAGATTGCTAAGAAGATGAATAGAATCATCAAGTAAGGAATGAAGGCAGCAACGATACCAACACCGAATACGATACCATCTGAACATAATGATACTAACCAAGGAGAAACTCCCATTTCAGTAAGAGTAGTAGCTGTCCAGATCATAGCGTTGATTACCCATGTAAATGTGATACCAACTAATTTTTTACCTAAACCATTTGGATTTAAACATACATAGTAAATACAGTAGATGATAAAGAAGAATAATGGTAATGCTAACCATTTATTTGTTAACACTTTATCGATTTTGTCTGAAAGAGTTAATTCTTTTTTACGACGTACAACGATTACTGAATCGATGATTGTTTTGATCCAAGCATAACGTTGTTCAGCGATGATTGAATCGATTTCATCATCGTATTTCGCTTCTAAAGCGCTACGTTGTGCGTTTGCAGCTTCCATAACTGGAGCTGGAACATTGATTGAAGCAACGATTTTTTCATCATTTGCTAACATTTTTAATGCATAGTAGTCATTTGAGCTACTTGCTGGCATGTTTGCAGCAACTGCTGCTTCTTTGATGACTTCGATTGATTTTTGAACATCATCAGAATATGAGAAGCTGTTTGCTTCCATTTTTCTACCATCAAGAACGCTCTTAACAACTTCTTTTAATTCAGGTAAACCTGTTTTGTTAATAGCTGAGATACCAACAACTGGGCATCCTAATTCTTTTGATAATGTTTCAAGAGAAAGTTCTTCACCTTTGCTCTTAACAACGTCCATCATGTTTAATGCCACAACAACTGGAGTTCCTAATTCAATTAATTGTGTAGTTAAATATAAGTTACGTTCTAAGTTAGATGCATCAACGATATTGATGATTACTTCTGGTTTTTCGTTGATGATGTAATCTCTAGAAATGATTTCTTCATTTGAATATGGAGATAAAGAATAAATACCAGGTAAATCCATTACAGTAACTTTTTCTCCTGCAATTGTCATTTTACCTTCTTTTTTCTCAACTGTAACACCTGGCCAGTTACCTACGAAAGCTGTACCACCAGTCAAGGCATTAAATAATGTTGACTTACCACTATTAGGGTTACCTGCTAAAGCAATCTTTCTCATTATTTAACCTCCTCAATCACGATTTTAGACGCATCGTCTTTACGGATACTTAAGTTGTATCCACGGATTTCGATTTCAATTGGATCTCCTAAAGGTGCAATTTTAACAACTGTAACTTCAACACCTTTTGTGATACCCATGTCCATAAAACGTTGTCTTAACGCACCAGTCGTACCAACTTTTAGAATACGACCAGTATGGCCAATTTCTAATTCTTTTAAAGTCATTCTAATTCCCTCCTACACTAAGATTCGTTTTGCCAACTCTTGGCTAATTCCCAAAGTAACTCCCTTGACTTTTACAATCACATTGTCATTTACTTTGTTCACGACTTGAATAGTTTCCCCGACTACAAATCCTAATTCCTGTAAATGTTTTTTAATGCGATCAGATCCTGTGATTTTAATTACTGTTAAATCAACATTACAATCGGCAAGATAAATTGGCATAAACAATCCCTCCTAAATGTTATAAAACCTTTCATGTAGTCAACTCTTTTTTACTTTATGTTAGCCTAACCTAATACACAATGTAAAAATATTACTTTCATTCTTTGTTCTTACCAAAGTATGAAAGTATCAACCAGTCATCCTACGTTTATAAAGATAGCATAAGCTAACTTTCGTTGTCAAGCGGATTTTATAAATACTGTTATTGTAATCGCTTACAATTAACAATCATGTTATGGCATTAAAAAAAAGAGGATCTCTCCCCTTTCAAATTTAGCGATAAAGTTTCCAATTTTTCGCTTCTTGCTTCAAATTCATAAAGTCTTTGTAAAGTCCATTTTGTACAATCAAATCTTCATGACTACCTCTTTGAACAACCTCTCCATCTTTTAAAGCAAGAATTAAATCTGCTTGTTTTACCGTTTGAATACGGTGTGCAATCATGATGACCGTTTTATTTTTCGTCAACTCTTTAATTGCATGCATGATTTCATGTTCATTTTCTACATCCAATGCACTTGTTGCCTCATCCAAGATGATAATCGGTGCATCTTTTAACATTGCACGAGCAATGGAAATACGCTGTTTTTCTCCACCAGATAAGTTACTTCCACCCTCTTCAACCATCGTATCATAGCCATGTTCAAGTTTCATGATGAAAGAATCACAATTTGCTTTCTTCGCAGCTTTTCTTACTTCTTCTAGAGTTGCATCTGGTTTTCCAAAGCGAATATTATTTAAAATCGTATCTTCAAACAAATATACATGTTGAAAGACCATGCTGATTTTACTCATCAAGTCTTCATATTTCAATTGTTTAATCGGTACACCACCAATCGAAATAGAACCACTTGTGACATCTTTAAATCGTGGAATTAAATGACAAAGCGTTGTCTTACCAGAACCAGATGGTCCAATGATGGCTGTACACGTATGTTCTTTTAAAGTTGCCGATACATGATGCAAAACTTCATGATCACCATATGCAAAGCATACATCATCCAATACAATATCATTATTTTTTGCTTCTAAGCTTGGTTCTTTTACTTTTAATTGTTGTTCACGCTCAATCTTTTCAACTTCATCCATACCAGCATCCAATAGACCAATCATCGATAACATCGATCCTGCTTGATTCAATGCCGCATAAGATAAGAAACTAAAGATGATAAATAAGATCGTTTCAACAATCGTAATATCTTGCATCACAAAGCGAAGATATAGCGCAGTCATGAAGATGATGGATTCAAAGACTGCAATGCATACATGAGCTAGACATTGAGATGGCATCGAAACCCTTGTAAGATCAATATTTGCATCTCGACTGCATGCAACGGCTTTTTCTAATTCTTCATCTTCTTGTTTTAAACTACAAGTTTTAATCACTTTAATTCCTTGTAAGAAGGTCAAAGTTGCATTGGATAAGGTATCTTGTGCTTGTTGTAGTTTTGGTGCTTGTCTTCTTGATAGTTTCATCTGTACATTCACAATCATCAAATAGGCGAACATACCAATCGCAGTGATCAAACCAATACGCCAATCATAACATAACATGAAGATTACAAACACAAAGGATGAAAAGATTCCTGATATAATCCCAACCATCACCATCGTTGCAGCAGTTTCAACACCAGATAAGGTAGATGTCAGGGTTGCACTGATTTTTCCACTCGCATTGCTTGTGAAATAACCAAGCGGTAAACGGCGCAAGTGATTTCCAATTTCTAAACGTTTATCATGAATCATAAAGAAACCCGTTTGTAATGTTTTAACTTGTTCAATATAACTTGTTGCAAAGTTTCCAATAATACAAATCAATGTTAGAATGACAATCCAAACGATGCTACTCTTTGGATCGCGCTCATTCATAAACACTTCAATCGTTAATAATATCGCAATGATTTGGGTAATGCCAAAGACTGAACGTAAAAAGGAAAATAACAATGCCTTTTTCAATGAGTCATGACGCTGTTTACTAAATGCCCAAATACGTTTAAATGTTTGCATCATAATCTTTACCCTCCGCAATCTTCCACATCTCTTGATAATCACGACATGTTTCTAATAATTGTTCATGTGTGCCACTTGCTTCAATATGACCACCTTTCACAAAGACGATACGATCGGCATCGACAATGGTCTGTAATCGATGAGCGACAACCATCAATGTTTTTCCTTTTGCGGCAGCAGACAATGCTTTTTGAATCGATGCTTCATTTTCTGGGTCATTGCTTGCCGTTGCTTCATCAAGAATCATAATTGGAGCATCTTTCATCATGGCTCTAGCAATCGCTATGCGCTGTCGCTCTCCTCCAGATAAGCGACTACCACAACTTCCTGCTGGTGTTAAATAGCCTTGTGGCAAAGCGCAAATGAAGTCATCACAACCAGCTTTTCTTGCTGCTTCATATACTTCTTCATCACTCGCATTTGGTTTTCCCATACGAATATTTTCTAAAATTGTCTTATCAAATAAGAAGGTATCTTGATCCACATATGCAATTGCTTTGTTCAATGCTTCTTGGCTATAGTCATCCATCGTATGTCCACCGATAGAAATACTACCATTTTTCACATCCCAGAAACCTGCTAGCAATTTGGCAATCGTACTCTTTCCGCTACCACTTGGTCCAACCAAAGCAAGCATGCTACCCTCTTCCATATCAAAGCTTACATCATGTAAAGCAAGTGTCTTGGATTGATGATAAGCAAAATCAACATGATCATAGTGAATAGAATACTTGTTGATGGCATCGATGCTTCCTCGTTGTAGCTCTGGATAATCTAATACATCTTTAATTTCCTTTGCGTTCGTTCCCATACCAGCTAATTGATCAAAATATGTCATCGCATTCATCAATGGAGTAAAAATACCAAAGGTTAAGATGACAATCATGAATAAGGTTGCGGCATCTAGCGTATGATTCATATAAAAGATCAATCCACAAATCAACACTGGAAATAAAGAGAAAGGTGCAATCGCCATTCCAAGTGAAGAATATTTCTGTGTATCTTTTTGCCAATTCACATTATATTGCGCATGATTATAGACGGCATCTTGATACTTCTTATAACATGCATCGGCGCGTCCAAAGTTTTTAATAACTTCAATTCCATCGACATATTCCACAATGGCTTGATTCATTCCTTTTAATGCTTTGATCTGTGCGGCATATTTTTCTTCATAGCCCTTCATCAACCCACCTGTGACTGAAAATCCTAAGATGATCCAAATGATCACACTTAAAGATAGACGCCAATCGATGAAAAACATCCAAATCAAACAAACAAGTGGCCCTAATAAATTCGCTGTCATCTCCGGTAACATATGAGCCAATGTTTTTTCCATACCTTCTACATGATCCACCATCATCGTTTTTAATCGTCCACTGCCATGTTCTTCAAAATACCCCATTGGTAGATGCACCATCTTTTTTGTGATTGCGATGCGAATATCATGTAACGTCAAATACGCAGCCTGGTGAGAAATCCAAGTTGACAAATTTAATAATAATGCATGCAACAACTTACAAACAATGACAACGATGGCAAGGCCTACTACTGTTGACCAAATCGCCTCTTTTTGAAATAACATCGCGGCAATCATTCCGGTACATGCATAGGCAACCATACTAGCTGCTACACTTAAAATACTAATGAAAATCGATGCCACATACTTTCCCTGATATGGCTTCATAAAACATCCTAATTCTTGAAAAAATGAAGCAGACTGTTGTTTCTCTTCTTCTTTCACGACAATTCCCTCCTTTTGATGTTTTCCTTGACTAACTTTTTGTGTAAATTTTTTTATAACATCTCTTCAAACAGTTGTTTCCATCCTGCTTCTAAAAAATGTTCAACACGTTTCATACAAGCAATGGCCTGTTCTTTGTCGTATCCCTTCTCTAAAATCTTGCGATAGTAATAAAACTGTTCTGACATGATCAATTCAATACCATCAAGATTGACTTCCCTCTTTGAAATCTGTTTAAAAAAGTCTAGGGTTTGCTGTGCTTTGACCTCCGTCATCTTTTGGATCATTGCATCAATGGAACTTCCATCACTCTTACAAAAGAATAAAATACAAGCATCATAATGCTCAAACATCACGCGTAAGTACACTTCTTCTTCCTTTTGAATCGCTCTTAAAAATAATAATGGATCTTGTTTTATCAAGACATCTTCATATAAGGAACGACAAGCTTGACTTTCCTGTTGAACTGTATCAAGAACAATTTGTACTAAGCTGCAAAAGAGTGCATCTTTATTTTTATATCGCGTATAGAGTGCACCTGTCGTAATACCTGCAAGTTTTGCTATCGTATGCAAAGATGCTTTATGAAATCCATGCTGTTTAAATTCTTGCATTGCAGCATCCACAATCTTTGCATCAAGCGTATGATCTTTTACTGCCATTGAGCTCTCCCCTTTCACATCAATAACATCATTATCAATAACACTGTTATTATAATTCTATTCTGCCTTTTTGTCAATTTTCAATAAAAAAAAGAGGCATGCCTCTTTTTAAGATAAATGATGATCATGATTAAATTTTTTCATAAAGAACATAAACCATGTAACTAAAATAACCCGGGTCTTTGACACTTTAACTATATTTTATGCATAATCTCAATATTCAAATAACA
>SAMEA104404100__coassemble_1242_pt1 | contig 23819 bp, 21 predicted proteins | sample SAMEA104404100__metabat2_high_PE_039 | metagenome-assembled genome bin SAMEA104404100 (sample SAMEA104404100) | Balaenoptera acutorostrata | reverse complement strand
ATCTAAATTCAAAATTTATCATTTTATACTTGACTTCTATTATCTAATTTTATGCTTCTTGCGTAAAAATAAGTGTGAAATATGATATAATAACTGTATTAAAAAGGTCAAGAAAGAAGGTAAAATATGAAAGATACATGGTCTTTAGACATCCTTTATAAAGGATATGATGATCCCGCTTTTCAACAAGATTTACAAGCCTTTGATGAAAGCATTCACGCTTGCAATCAATTAGCTGAAAGCCTAGATCATAACGATGAAAAACAAACATTAGTAAGCATCATCCATGCGCTAGAAGCATTTAAGTTACTAAGCTACAAATTATCTGCATATGTAAACTTACAACAAGCAACAAATACAACCGATCCTACAACGGCTGCTTATATTGACAAGATTACAAAGCAATCAAGTAACGTATCAAAAGCAAATGCGAAATTCAACCGTTATATCGCTTCTGTGGAAAACTTAGAAACTTATATCGAAGAAGATGCATTCTTACAAGAATATGCATACTTCTTAAGAACCATCAAAGAAGATGGCAAACACTTATTAAGTGATGATGTAGAAGAAGTGTTAGCAAAAATGGATATCTCTGGCGGACAAGCTTGGGAAATGATGCACAGCTATTTAACAAGTACATTAGAAGTAGAATACGAAGGTGAAGTAACAACCCTTCCTAGCATTCGTAACTTAGCTTATGATGCTGATAAAGATGTTCGTAAAAAAGCTTATGAAGCTGAATTAAAAGCGTATTCTAAAATCCGAGATGCGATTGCATTCTCATTAAATAATATCAAAGCACAAGTGATTACAGAAAGTGAATTACGTGGATTTGATTCTCCACTTGCTATGACTTTATACCAATCTCATATGAAACAAGAAACACTAGATGCCTTACTTGCTGCAATGGATGATTATATGCCAATCTTCCACAAATACTTAAGAAGAAAAGCAGAGATGTTAGGTTATAAAAATGGACTTCCTTGGTATGAATTATTTGCTCCTATGGGAAAAGATGATCGTAAATTTACCATTGAAGAAGCCAAAGATTACATCTTAGATCACTTCCGTCCATTCGCAAGTGATATGGCTGATATGATGCAACAAGCCTTTGAAAACGAATGGATTGACTTCTATCCTCGCAAAGGTAAAGTCGGTGGAGCATTCTGCTACAACTTACCATTCGTAAAACAAAGTCGTGTTCTTACAAACTTTGATGGTGGCTTAGGAGACATCGTTACCCTATCTCATGAATTAGGTCATGCATACCATGGTATGATGATTGAGAACCATCATATGTTGAATACGGACTATTCTATGCCAGTTGCTGAAACAGCTTCTACATTCAACGAAAACGTCATTATGAACGCTGCTATCGATGATGCAGAAGGAGAAGCAAAACTTGCTTTAATTGAAAACCAATTACAAGACTTAACACAAATCATGTGTGATATCTATTCTCGTTTCTTATTTGAAAAATCAGTCTTTGACAAACGAAACGAAGGATTCTTATTCCCAGATCAATTAGAAGCATTGATGTTAGATGCACAGAAGAAAGCTTATGGCGATGGATTAGATCCTGAATTCTTACATCCATATATGTGGATCAACAAAGGTCACTACTATTCATCATCTCTAAGCTACTACAACTTCCCATATGCATTTGGTGGATTATTCGCACGTGGATTAATCGTGAAATACCAAGAATTAAAAGAAGACTTTGTTCCTCGTTATCGTCAATTATTACATGATACAACAATCTCTTCTTGTGAAGATGTTGCCAAATTATTAGACATTGATCTTACAAGCAAAGACTTCTGGGTAAGCAGCTTAAAAACTGCTGAAGCTAGAATCAACGAATTCTTAGAACTAAGCGAAAAATACGGTAAATAACAAGTAAAGCGAAGGCTTGCAACCTTCGCTTTTTTATATGCCAAAAAAAAGATACCTGGTAACAGGTATCTTTTATGTATCAATCAAGAATTAGTCTACAGCTTTTTTAACTAAGTCTAATACTTCTTCAGCAGTTGATAATTGAACAGCTTCAGCAGCTAATTTAGAAGCAGCTTCTTTGCTTAATCCATTAACCATCTTACGTGCTTTTAAGATTTGAGTAGCAGACATTGAGAATTCATCTAATCCCATACCTAATAATAGAGGTACTGCGTATGGTTCACCAGCCATGGCACCACACATACCAGCCCATTTACCTTCTTTATGAGCACCTTCGATTGTCATTTTGATCAAACGTAATACAGATGGGTTATATGGTTGATATAAGTATGATACGTGTTCGCTCATACGGTCAGCAGCCATTGAGTATTGAATTAAGTCGTTTGTTCCGATTGAGAAGAAGTCAGCGTGTTTAGCGAAGTTGTCAGCGTTAACTGCAGCAGCAGGAATTTCAACCATCATACCAACTTCGATGTTGTCAGCAACTTCAACACCTTCAGCGATTAATTTAGCTTTTTCTTCTTCGAAGATAGCTTTCGCGTCACAGAATTCTTTAACTGTAGCGATCATTGGGAACATGATACATAATCTACCGTAAACACTAGCACGGATTAATGCACGTAATTGAGTACGGAAAATATCTGTACGGTCTAAACATAAACGAATAGCACGGTATCCTAAGAATGGGTTCATTTCTTCAGGGAATTCGAAGTAAGATAATTTTTTATCTCCACCGATATCTAATGTACGTACAACAACACGACGTCCACCCATACCTTCTAATACAGCTTTGTAAGCTTCGAATTGTTCATCTTCAGTTGGGAAGTGATCGTTATCCATGTATAAGAATTCTGTACGGAATAATCCAACACCTTCTCCACCATTTTTTAATACACCTTCAACGTCTTTAAATCCACCGATGTTTCCAGCTAATTCAACTTTATGTCCATCAGTTGTGATTGATTCAGCGTTTACTAATACTTTTAATGCTTCTTTTTCTTCAGCATAAGCTTTTGCTTTTTCTTCATATTTAGCGATTGTTTCAGCATCTGGGTTAACAAATACTTCACCATCTAATGCATCAAGAATTAATGTATCACCATGTTCTACAGCACTTAAGATATCTCCACATCCTACAACAGCAGGGATTTCTAATGAGTTTGCCATGATTGCAGAGTGACTAGTTTTTCCACCAATGCTTGTAGCAAAACCTTTAACGAAAGTGTTTAACTGAGCAGTGTCAGATGGAGTTAAGTCATATGCAACGATGATTGAATCTTCATCAATGCTTGATAAATCAGGAATTGTTAATCCTAATAAGTTACATTTTAAACGATATGTAACGTCTTTGATATCAGCAGCTCTTTCACGGAAATAGTCATTGTCCATAGATTCGAACATTGCAACCATTTGATTAGCAACTGTATCAGCAGCAAATTCAGCATTTACTTTATCGTTTTCGATCATTCCAACGATTTGAGCAGCAAATTCTGGGTCACCAGCCATCATTAAGTGAGCATCAAAAACAGCTAATTCTTCTGCAGATAAACGAGCAGCAGCTCTTTCTTTTACCCCTTCAATATCAGTTTTTGTTTTTTCCAATGCAGCGTTGAATTTTTCGATTTCAACTGCAGGATCTCCTTCTTTTTTTACGATTTCTACTTTTGGAGATACCAATTTGTAAGCTTTAGCAATTGACACCCCAGCAGATGCGGCAATACCTTTTAACATAAGTACATCCTCCTCTTAATCTTTATTACTTATAAAAAGTTTAATGATAGAAAGTACGCATTTCATAACGCTTCCAACCATCTATCTACATATTAAATAATATCATTTTTTAGCTTTTTAAGCAATCAAAATAACATGGCTTTATTCTAATTTTAACATTATTTTGTCATCTGTATTAGATTCTTCTAACAATCGTGTAAGAATGTCCATAAACAGAAAAAAGACGATCGGCAAATATCGTCTTTTCCCCTGTTTTCCTATCGAAGGAATATAAACCACAAGACTCCATAAATTAAAGCACAGCCGATTAGAATCGGAGGAACAAGTGTAATGAGTGCGGCAATCACCATTGCACGAATATCCCCTTTTTCTAAGTCCATTTTGTTTAATTTATCTTCGTCTACTTGATTTAAACGTTTTTTAAGCTCTGATACTCGTTTGAGCATTATTTATCCAATCCTCTCAAATGACAAGCCACGAAATGTTCTGGCTCGATTTCACGCCATTCAGGACGAACTGTCTTACATTTTTCAGTAGCATATTTACAACGTGTATGGAATTTACATCCTTTAGGAGGATTCACTGGTGAAGGGATATCTCCTTCAAGGATTTGTAATTCTTTGTTGTGAATATCTGTTGTTGGAATTGCATTTAGTAGAGCTTCTGTATATGGGTGAAGTGGGTTACGGAAGATATCTTCTGATTTCGCACTTTCAACCATGTTACCTAAATACATAACACCAATACGGTCTGAAATATATTTAACAACACTTAAGTCATGGGAAATGAATAAGTATGTTAAGTTCTGTTTTTCTTTCAATTCTTGTAATAAGTTTAATACTTGAGATTGAATAGAAACGTCTAGGGCTGATACAGCTTCGTCACAAACGATAAATTTAGGATTTAAAGCTAGCGCACGAGCAATACCAATACGTTGACGTTGACCACCAGAGAACTGGTGAGGATAACGGTGAATGAAGTATGCTTCAAGTCCACACTGTTTCATAACTTCGATAATGTAGTCTTCTAATTCTTTGCTACCTTTTTTGAATTTATTTTGTCCAACTAATGGTTCAGAGATGATCTGACCAACTGTTAAACGAGGGTTTAATGATGAATATGGGTCCTGGAAGATAATTTGTAAGTCTTCACGAAGTACGCGCATTTCTTCATTTGTTAAACGTGGTAATTCAATACCATGTTCCCATTTTGCATCCACTGCATCAAAGTCTTTTTCATTACGATAAGCATCTTTCATGCTTTCGATTTCTTTGATGATTTCATCATGTTCTTTTTCAGCAGCAGCGATTTCACTTTCACTAGCTTTGTTTTTTTCTAGATCAGCAACTTTGCATCCTGCTTTATATTCTTTTAATAAGATTTCAGATACTTTACTTGTATCTGTAGAGAAGATTAAGCCTCCACATAAGCGTTGTAGATGAGATAATGCTAATTCATAGGCATCGCTTGATGTATGGTTAGGATCTTCTAAATTTACTTTACTTTGTAATTTTTCTAAATTTGCTTTTAATTTAGCTAAATCATGTAAGTCTTTTTCATAATATTTTGGTTGATATTGATAAACGCTACGACCGAAGTAAACAGTTTCACCACGTGTTTGATCATATAATTGTAACAATACACGACCAAGCGTTGATTTACCACAACCAGATTCCCCTACTAAACCATAAGTTTCACCTTCATGGATGTTAATAGAGATACCATCGTTTGCTTTTACATATAGTTGTTCTTTTTGAAACAATGATTCTTTTTTAACAGGGAAATATTGTCTTAAATTTGAAATCTCAATTAATTTTTTCTTTTCCATTATTCCTTGCCTCCTCTTTTTACAGGGTAGAAACAACGAATGCAGTGGTTTGGTCCAACTTCTTGCAATTCTGGTTCTTCGCTTCTACATTTGTCTGTAGCATATTTGCATCGAGGTGCAAATTTACATCCCTTAGGTAATGCTAATGGATGTGGAACAGATCCAGGAATAACATCTAATTTAGTACCACGTTCAGTATTTAAACGAGGAATTGATGTTAATAATCCTTCAGTATATGGATGGATATAAGCACTATCCATAAAGATATTGTCAACCGGTGCAGTTTCTACAACCTGTCCACAATACATAACAGCTACATCATCAGCCATCTGGTTGATTACCCCTAAGTCATGGGTAATGAACATAATTGCTGTACCAGTTTCTTTTTTCAATTCATTCATCAATTTCAAAATCTGAGCTTGAATGGTAACGTCAAGAGCCGTTGTTGGTTCATCGGCAATTAACAATTTTGGTTTACATGCAAGTGCCATGGCGATCATAACACGTTGACGCATACCACCAGATAACTGGAATGGATAAGATTGGTTAACCGTTTCAGGGTTTGCAATCTTAACCTGTTTTAACATTTCAATACTACGAGCTTCTGCTTCTTTTTTATTTAAACCTTGGTGAAGCATCAATACTTCACTAATTTGACGATTTACTGTGAATACTGGGTTTAAAGAAGTCATTGGTTCCTGGAAGATAATTGAGATATCGTTACCACGAACTTTTTGCATTTCTTTTTCACTTAAATCAGAAATGACTTTTCCTTCAAACTTAATTTCACCTTCGTAAATTTTTTGGTTATTTTCAAATAATTTTAAAATACTCATTGCAGTCTGGCTTTTACCACTACCAGATTCACCTACTACACCAAGTGTACGACCTTCATCAATGGATAATGTAACACCATTAACAGCTTTGATTAATCCTTTTTTGGTATCAAAGTAGGTATGCAGATTATTAATTTCTAATAATTTCATGTCTTTCACCCCTACTTCTCATTTTCTTTTGGATCTAATGCTTCACGTAAAGCATCACCAATTAAGTTAACACCTAATGCTGCGACAACAACGCATACCGCTGGCGTAATCCATTGCCACCAGTAGTTTTCAATAACTGTAGCACGTTGTGCACCATTTAACATATTACCCCAAGATGGTAATGGTTCTTGAACACCGAATCCTAAGAATGATAAGGCAGCTTCCATTAACATTTTGTCTGCATAACTTAATGTCATATTTACGATACAGATGTTTAATACGTTTGGTAAAATGTGACGTACGATAATAGATCTTTCTTTGATACCTAATGCACGAGCAGCTAATACAAAGTCTTTTTCACGTTCGATTAAGATTTGCGCACGAACTAAACGAGCAATACCTGGCCATGAGATAACACCAAGGATAATCATAATTAAATACATTTTTTGATCTGTTGATAAGCCATTACCAATAGATGCAGATAATGTGATAACTAATGGCATAAATGGAACAGAACTTACGATTTCTGTGAAACGCATTAATAAGTTGTCAATACGTCCACCTTTAAATCCTGAAATCATACCAATTAATAAACCTAAGATTGTTTGAATAATAACAGCGATAACACCAACAACTAATGTTACACGTCCACCATGCATTAAACGAGTTAAGTAGTCACGACCTTGAGCGTCTGTTCCTAATACGTAACCATTGTTACCCCATGAGTGTACTTGGTTGTCTTCATCAACTGCATAAGCTTGGAAATAGTTTGCGAATACTTGTTTGATATGTGTGGTATCAGAAGGAACTGCTAACTCATTTAAGTCGTTATCTCCCCAAGCATACACTTTTCCGCTTTCGCCAACCATGTATAAAGTATTTCTTGCGGCTGCAACGTCAACGATTTTTTCGCTAACTTCTGGCATACCTTTCATTAAGTTATGACCATTTGCACCCCAAACATGTACTTTACCTTGATCATCTAATGCGATACCATTCGCATAAGACATTTTTACTTTTACTACATTTACACTACCATCTGTTAATTCTTTAGGTACATTACTGAATTCGTTACCTGTAACACCCATTGTTGCAATCGTACCATCTTTTAATAAGATAGCCATGTTGTAACTATTTGCGTCCATGTTAGCAATCTTACCTTGAATTTCTGCAGGTACGAAATCCATACCATTCGCATTTTTAGCACCAAGGATATATAAGTTACCTAAGTCTGTTAAAGCAGCAGTATATTTATCATTTGCACTAATTTCAACAAATTTTTCACCTGTTTGCATCAATGCTTTTACATCATATCCAATTTCTGCTTGGTGGAAGTCATTTTTACCCCAACCGATCAATTCTCCATTGTCAGTTAAAGCAACTACGTGACGGTCCCCAGCAGCAACTTTCACAATATTTGTACCAATTGAAGTAGGAATTTCTGTTGCGCCATCAATATCTTTACCCCAAGTATATAATTTTCCATCATCTGATAATCCGACAGAGAATGTAATACCTGAACTGATTTGTACAATGTTTTTACCTTGTAATTCTGATGGTACATCTAAATATCCTGTACCTGGACCAATATTTTGTAAGATTGGTTCGTTATAGATTGGATCTAATTTCTTAAATGCTCCTCCAATATAAGAGAAACTGAAAATACCAATGAATAAAATTAAACCAATGATTGTATATTTGTTGTGAATGAAGTTTGTCATAATAACCTTAGTAGGTGATTTGATTTCTTCTTCTTCAAACACATTTAATTCTTTTGTTTTTCCACCAAAGGAGAACAGACGTTTGAACATTCTGCCAAAGGAAGAAAAGATTGAGTCTTTTTGCTTATTGTCTTTCTTTTCCATCTGCTTTCCCCCTAATCTAACTTAACACGTGGATCTACTAAAGCATAAGAAATATCAGCAATAAAGTTTGATACTAAGTAAATCACAACATAGAATAAGTTCATTGAAACAACCAACCACAAGTCACGTTTTTGTAATCCTTTTAGTAAGATATATCCAAGACCGTTCCATTGGAATACAGATTCTGTAATCATAGAACCACTGAATAATGCACCAATTTGTCCAATGACAATTGTTACTACTGGAATCAATGCGTTGCGGAAAGCATGTGAATAGATAATGACTTTTTGACTTAACCCTTTAGAACGAGCTGTACGGATGAAGTCTAAATTTAATACATCAAGCATTGCATTACGAACATAACGCATCGTACCTGCAAGCTGAATTGTTGTTAAAGTAACAACTGGAAGAATCAAGTGACGTAACCAAGAAATAATGTATTGGCCTGTTGGTAATCCTTCCTCTGGCATACCAAACGACGGAAGCCAGCCTAATTTAAATGCGAAAATAAAGATTAAACATAATCCTAAGAAGAAGGTAGGCACACTCATTCCAATTAACGAGAATACCTGCCAGAACTGATCGAAGAACGATCCTTTCTTAACTGCCGAGCGAATTCCTACTAAGATAGAAATTCCTAGTGAAAAAATAGTAACGAAAATATTCAAGAACACAGTATTTTTTAGAGGCTCTGCTACTACGTCCCTAACTTCCATCTGATAAGTAGATGAAACTCCTAAATCTCCATGAGCTAAATTGCCCATCCATTTTACATATTGCGTTACTACGTCTTGGTCTAACCCTAAGTTTTTACGTGCTGCCTCAACACGCTGGTCGTATGTTTCCGGTCGTCCACCCTGTACCATCAATTTCGCAGGGTCTCCAGGCATCAATTTTGTTAATCCGAATAACATAATTGAGATGATAAAGACCACCGGGATCAATGACAAGATACGCTTAACTGTATATCTAAGCATCTTAATTTCTCCTCTCGATATAAAACAGTAAGAAAGAAGATAGCTTGGAAGCCATCTTCTCCCTTCTTAGTTTTTAACTTTACTTATAACTTTTCTAAAATACTCAACTTATTTATGAATTAAAGTGAATAGTTGCAGATACTGTTTGCCCAGTTACGGAAAGGTGTAGTTTTGAATCCTTTTACCTTACTTGCTGCAAAGTCATAATATTCGTTAGTATATGTTGGAATTGTTGGTAATAAGTAGTTCCAACGTGCCTGGTATACTTTCCAGTTTTCTTCATATTCTTTTTCAGAAGTAGAAGCTTTGATTGCTTCGATTGCTTTGTTTAATTCAGCATCATTTAATCCATAAGGGTTGAAGTTTGATGCTTCAGCATATTTACCGTGGAAGTCAGCTTCTGGATCAGGTACTTCTGAGAATCCAACTGCCATGTTGTAGATGTTGTATTTTTCATCTGATTTTTGTTTGTTGTAGTAGATGTTTAACATAGTATCGAAGTCTTTAACAGTGATAACATATTTCATACCAACTTTAGGTGCGTTTTCTGTTAACTGTAATTTGATGTTATCAGTGATAGGGTTCTTTTCAGATCCTAAGTGATCGATTACTAATTCTTCACCTTTGTCATTGTAACGTAAGTAGCTTTCGCTAGCTTTTGAAGCGTCGAATGGAGTAGCTCCATCTTTTTCGAAACGGTAAGCTGATTCATCTAATGCTTTGTTAGCAGCATCGATTGAGAATGAGTAGCTGTTTAAGTTTTCTTTAACCCATTGTTTGTTTTGTTGGTAAACTTTTTGAGCTGCACCATAGTCAGAGTAGCAAGGCATACCATAGTTACCCATTGCAGCAGCACCGATCTTGTTAGTATCGATTAAGTAAGCAATTGCATGACGTACGTTTACATCTTGAGTTGCTCCGTGGTAGCAAGCGATTGGCATGTTTCCATAACCATTACGTGGATAAGCACTAGTGATGAAGTTTTCTCCTTCAGCTTTTACTTTATCGATTTTTTCACCTTCGATAACACCGTTAACGATGTCAACTTCTCCAGCGATTAAAGTATCAACGTTTTTGTCAGCGTCGATTGCTTTAACAACGATTTTTTCGATTGAAGGTTTTTTACCTTCCCAGTTTCCTGCGTATTCTTTATTTGTTTCTAATTGTACTTGTTGGTTTTTGAAACTTACGAATTTATAAGCACCACAAGTTACTGTTGGTTTTCTTAAATAATTATCTTTAACTTCTGTAGCAACTTTTGCTAAATCTTTTTGTGAAACTTCTAAACCTTTGTCGCTTGATGAGATTTTAATATCTTTAGCGATTACGTGTTTTGGCATTGGGTTTGTCATAACGAAACGTTTTTCCCAATAGTAAGGTAAGAATTCTGAACCGATTGTTACTTCGAATGAGTAATCGCCAGTTTTCTTAACTCCGGCTAAGACGTCTGTTTTACCTTTAGAGAATGCGTCGTATCCAACTACTTCGTATCCACCAGGGTTTCCACCAGCGTCTAACCAACCTTTAGATGCTCCTAATGCATATGATAATACATAGTCATCTGCAGTGACAGGTTCACCGTCATTCCATTTTAAACCTTCGTTAATTGTTAATGCGAAAGTTTTTGAACCATCTTTGTTTTTTGTAACTTTTGGTTCTTCTTTTAAAGTAACCTTAGTTTCAAATTTAATGATTCCATCATTGTCAACGATAACTGGGTTGTAACCATGAATTAAATCACGAATGTCTTTGTCATATGAACTGTTTCCAAATCCCTCAACAAATTCTCCGTTCATTTTATCAGTACCTACAACCAACTTGCTTTCAGCTGATCCTTCGCTACCACATCCTGCTAATGACACTGTCATTAATAAGGCAGTAGCTAACGTTAATAGCTTTTTCATAAATGCGTCCCTCCTATGTTCCTGATAATGAATGACCATATTATACTCTATAATTTTTTAAATTACAATGTTAATTTTGATATTTTCACACATTTTTGTTGAAATATGTTTCAAAAAATTGAAACTTTATTTCAGAAATGTGTAACCGATGACATCCAATGATAAATATTCACAGTATTTTCACACAAATATGCTTTTTTGTTCATATATGATGAACACTGCACATGATTTATAGCTTTTTCTATTTTTTCGAATATTCGAAAGCGTATTCATAATATTTGTGAATTTTTTAATAAATTCATCTTTTTTTTGCATGTTTCACAAAATTTAAGATTTTCTATCATCTCACTTCTTATCCATCACACAATCAGAACTCTCTATGAAACAAAATGTAAGCTTGTTACATTACGGAAAAATGCAAAAAAAAGAGTACAAAAAGTACTCTGTGTTCATCATTTTTGGTATGATTTTTTCTTATTTTTTTGAATTATTTTTTATTTTCTTTATTCATATACATATAAAAACTAACGAGATCCATGATGATATCATTCACAATCAACGATAGGCCAAGTGGTAAATTCTTGATGCAGATGATGATATAACCCACAAATACACCCATGCTTAAGACCATGATGGGTCGTAATTCTTCCATCTTTTGTTCCTTGATCATCATTGAAATCTCTACAATATTAAGATGTTTGATCAAATAGCTATCTAATAACAGCAAGATGATCCAAAAGAAAAGTCGATCTTCTGTATAGGTAATTAGAAATAATGGCAGTGTACATAATTCAACAATCATCACATTTTTTGCTTGTTGTAGTTCTTCTTTCATCTTTATCATCCTTCCTGATATGAAAAAAGGCAGTGTATGACTGCTCTTTTTATGATTCTAATGCTTCGCTATATTCTTCCCATAGTTCCATCAAATGATTGATTTCATTATGAACATCATCGATTTGTTGGTCTAACTCCTGCATTTTATGATAGTCATGGTAGTATTCTGGTTCAAAGCGAAGTTCACGAAGGGATTCTAATTCACTCTCTTTTTCTTCAATCTTCTTTTCTACCTTTTTGACTTCTTTGGCATAATTCATAAAACGAACTGGTTTCTTCACTTCTTTTTTCACTACGGTTTTTTCTTGTACTTGTTGTTGTTCATCATTTTTATGCATATAGTCATGGTAGTTCATTGGATAATAGGTTGCACATCCATTATCAATGACTAAAATCGCAGTAGCAAGTTTAGAAATAAAGTAACGGTCGTGACTGACAAATAACATCGTTCCTTGATAATCGGATAAGGCTTCTTCTAGTGCTTCCTTTCCAATCAAATCTAAGTGGTTCGTTGGTTCATCCATCATCAGAAAGTTTGGATGATCAAGCATCAGTTTGACAAAAGATAGACGTACCTTTTCACCACCAGATAAACAATCCACTGTTTTAAATACTTCTTCTCCACTGAATAAGAAGCATCCTAAAGCCGTACGTACTTCCGTACGATTTAAATCAGAGAAGTCTTTCCATACTTCTTCAATGACCGTATTGTTAGAATCAAACTGTGATAGTTCCTGATCAAAGTATCCAACTTCGATTTGATGACCTAATAGATAATTCCCTGATAAGGCTGGGACTTGCCCCATGACGGTTTTTAAGAAGGTTGACTTCCCTTTTCCGTTTGGACCAATGACAGCAACTTTTTCACCCTGTACTAAATCAAAGGTGATCTTGCACAATGGTTCATCATAACCAATTACTAAGTCTTTCATCTCTAAGACACGTTTTCCACCTCGAACTCTTGGTGTAAAGTGTGCTTTAAAGCTTTTTTCATCCACACTTGGATCTTCGATGCGATCCATGCGCTCTAAGTATTTAATCTTGCTTTGTGCAAAGGCTGCTTTATTCTTTTTAAAACGGAATTTTTCAATTAATTCTTCCATTCTTTGAATTTCTTTTTGTTGTCTTGCATATGCTGATTTTTGTTGTTCAACATCGCTTTTCTTCATATTGACATAATTGGTATAGTTTCCTGCATAGCGACGCATGATGCCATATTCTAATTCATATACGACATCTACAACATCATCTAAGAACATACGGTCATGGCTGACTACGACAACCGCTTTTGGATAGCGTTTGACATAACCTTCTAACCATTCAATCGTATCAATATCTAAGTGGTTCGTTGGTTCATCGAGTAATAAGACATCTGGTTTACTTAATAGTAATTTAACAAAGGCTAAACGTGTTTTTTGACCTCCCGAGAAGGTTTTAATCTGACGGTGTAAGTCTTCTTCCACAAAGCCAAACTTTGTAAAGACACTCATCATATCACTATGATACGTATAACCACCTAATTCTTCATATCGTTGTTGAAGATTAGCATATTTATTTAATACTGCTTCACTATGATCACTTACCATCAGTTCACTAACTTCATCTAGTTGTCTTCCGATGGCTTTCACATTCGCAAAGGCACTTTCTAATTCATCTTGAACATAGGCTTCATCATCATGAAACGTCGTTTGTTCTAAAAATCCAATCGTTAGATTGTTTTCTCTATGGATATCCCCTTGGTCTAAAGGTTCTACTCCTGCAATTGCTTTTAATAATGTTGTTTTTCCACAGCCATTACGACCAACAATGGCAATTTTTTCAGTATTGCGAATTTCAAACTGAATATCTTCAAATACCGTTGTTGCTCCAAAATATTTACTTCCCTTATGAATCTGATACTTCATCTATTACACCCATCCTTACTTGGTTGTACGGCTAACATTGATCCCCTCTGCAAATCCTTTCGCAGTTTCTTGAATAATCTTATCTTTCGATTGTTTCCACTGGTTTGCATCTGCTTTATTTGAGATATATGCAAAATCAATTTCTAGTCCTAACATTCCATTTTTATCTTTAAATGATGCATTCGCTTCACTACTTGTATCGGAATAAGAAGCAGCAAGTGTTCCTCTTCCTCCACTTTCTCTAATATATAGATTACTATCATAGATGAGCTTTCCATCTTTTCCTTCTGCTAATAAACAACTCACAATACCTGGATCTTTTGTTCCATATAATTCTGATAATGTTAAATTTAAATTTTTCTCTAAATTATAGGTAATATTTCGTGCGAGTGTTTTACTACAATAGGCACTATGCATGATTTCAAATCCTCGATAGTCATCACTTGCAAAGTTATTAAAACGTAATAATAAGTAGTACTTCGCATGATGTTGATATCCCTTCGCAATGCGACCATCTTCCCCATATGCCTTTCCTTCTTCCTTTGCGGAATTCTTTGTAATCATGACACGTAGTCCATAATTTTTTTCTAGTTCTTCTTTTAGTTTGGTAGCAGCATAATACATCTCTTCATTTTCATTTAATCCATTTACTTTTGCACCTTCATCAGGTAACCAAGTTAAATCCATATTCATTCCATATGGATCAATCAATACATCAATTTCATCATTATCTGCTGCTTCTTTTTTCACTTCGATGAATAAATAGTTTTGATCAAGTTTCTTTCCATACTCATGTAATAAGTTTTGATCTGCAATTAATGTAATTCGATTCACAAAGCCTTTACGTTTTGCGGTATAGAAGGAATTTTTTTCTAATGGATGATCAAAGACAACCCGTTTACGAACAAGATTATCCATGATGTACACTTCATAAAACCCTTCAGCGATTTCATCTAAAACAAGTTTTTGATCAATCGTATTTTCCATGGTCATCGAAATAACTTCATTGTTACAAATATTCTTTAATTCAATTGTTTTTCCACTTAATGTATCGGTTTTTTCTGGTGAATACGTACTTTGATATAGGTTTAGTGACTCACCATAGTAAAAATAATCACTGACTTCTATAATTTCCTTATGTTTCTTTGATAATAAAGCAACACTGTCTTCTTCACTTAAATTACATACTGTCAATCGATTACTTGTTGAATGCTCGCTTCGCATGACGTTGCTAGCAACGATATAAACCACGAATACTAGAAGGAACAGTAGCAAAACGATTACTTTCCATTGCTTTTTATAATTCTTTTCTCTTGGTGCATAAGCCATGTCTACAGTCCTCCTTCTATATTTAAAATTCAATATCTTTCATATGTTTCGGTTGTTGTTCCTTCACTGGTGGATAGCTCATATGATTTGGTGAGATTTCTCGATCTAAGAATGCTTTCGCATCCCTTGCCACTGGAAAGTAGGCATCTTCAAATGGTACATATTGCACTGGTAATACCACATCTTTTTTATAGACAATTGGATGAATAATCGTGTTAAAACACCATGTGATGTCATAACCAATCATCGAGCTATTACGATTCTTTCTTCCATATTTACGTGCATTGCGCACAAAGCGTTTCTTTAATAGGTAAGGATTGATATTTAAATTTTCAAAAAATACAATCAATAACATCAAGATTTCATTTCTTAATCGCCAAACATAGTCAATCACTTTGTTTTCACTTACATAATCCACAATAAAGACATCAATGAAAATTCCATCACTATCTTTACACTTGTTCTTTAATAATGTATTGTACTCTTCACAATACGTTCCTTTTAAACGAATTTTCATGGCTGGAATCGTCACGTTATACTCCTTATGTGTCTCAAAACTTTGAATGACATACTTATTTGGATCTAAGTCTTTACATGCATCTAAAAAGCGCACATAGTCATCATACATCATGGCGATATCAGCATCATCATCCCATGGGATAAAGCCTTTATGACGAATCGCACCTAGACAACTTCCTCCAGATAACCAATAAGTAATCTTATGCTTTTTACAAACAGCATCAATGTCTTTCATCATTTCTAATAATTTTAGCTGTAATTCACGTAATGTTATTTTAGAGCCATCTTCTCTGACTTTTAATATATATTCTTTCATCAAATCACCATATTAATTATAAGAGAAAATATAATGAAGCTCAATCTTTTTAGCCAAAAATCATGATTTTGTAATACTTTTAACACCCCTTAAAAAAAGAGCTTTCCAAAATTGGAAAACTCCTGTTTTATTTCAATTAGAATACTAAGTTTCTTGGTGTACGTGGGAATGGTTCTACATCACGAATGTTTTGCATACCTGTTAGATACATCAACATACGGTCAAATCCTAAACCAAATCCAGCATGTTTACATCCACCAAAACGGCGAAGATCCATGTACCATTGTAAACTTGCAGTTTCCATACCCATTTCTTTCATACGAGCATCTAATACATCATAACGTTCTTCACGTTGACTTCCACCTACTAATTCTCCAACACCTGGAACTAATAAGTCACAAGCTGCAACTGTTTTTCCATCGTCATTTAAACGCATGTAGAATGCTTTGATATCTTTTGGATAGTCCACTAAGAACACTGGTCCATTAACAACTTTTTCGCATAGATAACGTTCGTGTTCACTTTGTAAGTCCATACCCCATTCGATGTTGTTGTTATCAAATTTCACGTCTGCTTTTTTCAAGATTTCGATTGCATCTGTATAAGTCATACGTTTGAATTCAGAGTTACGTACTTTTGTGATACGTTCAATACATTGTTTATCAATCATAGAGTTGAAGAATTTCATTTCTTCTGGAGCATTTTCTAATACATAGTCAATGCAGTATTTTACCATATCTTCAATTAAGTCCATGTTATCTTCTAAGTCTGCGAATGCGATTTCTGGTTCAATCATCCAGAATTCACTAGCGTGACGAGTTGTATTTGAGTTTTCAGCACGGAATGTTGGTCCAAATGTATAAACATCACGGAATGCCATAGCGAATGCTTCAACATGTAATTGTCCAGATACGGTTAAAGAAGCACGTTTACCAAAGAAGTCTTCTTCATATTTCGCATCATCACGAGTTGTGACAGTGAATGTTTCTCCAGCACCTTCTGCATCGTTTCCTGTAATACATGGTGCATGTACATAAACGAATCCTTGGTTTTGGAAGAATTCATGAATTGCCATGGATAATACAGAACGTAATCTAAAGATTGCATAGAATGAATTTGCACGTGGACGTAAATGTGGAATTTCACGCATGTATTCAAAGCTATGACGTTTTTTCTGTAATGGATAATCACGATCACAGTCTCCTTCTAAGACTGCTTCTGTCAACACGATTTCAAATGGTTGTTTTCCATCTGGTGTTAATTTAAATTTACCAGTTACAGTAACACTTGCTCCTGTAGGGAATTTAGAAACTTCGTCGAAGTTCTTTAATTCTTGTTGGTAAACTAATTGTGCGTTACGGAAATAAGTACCATCGTTTAACTCGATGAATCCTAATTTTCCTGAACAGCGATTTGTTCTAATCCATCCTTGTAATTGCACATATTCCATTGTGTCTAGTTCTACATGAGAGCCACTTAGTACAATCTCATATAGTTCGCGGATTGTCATAAATTCAAACATAAAATTTCCTCCTAAATAGTACAGGAACATAAAAAAACGTTCCCTTTCAGGAACGTATTGTTACGCGGTGCCATCCTGATTCCTATTGTCAAAAAACAATAGACATCTTGCTTAACGGATATAACGCTATCCTAATGCGGAATCGTCTACTATGATTTCTCCGATTCAACTCCACAGCTGTTCATTATCATATCGTATGTCTCTGGCTTACACCCTCCCAGATTCGCTATCCATCGTACATCATAATGTTTCTGTATCAACGTTCTAAATTCAAACTGTTTGTTTCGAAAACAAGTTCTTGTATAGATGATACCACATCTACACTCTTTAATACAACCCCTTTTGGAATTTGTATATGTTCATGTGTAAAATCCACCAATCCTGTAACGCCACATTCAATCAGACGATCAACAGTTTGTTGAATATTTTCACTAATTGCTAAAATAGCGATGCGACATCCGTCTGGGAATCGCTCTTCTAATTCATTAATGTCATATACTGGAATACCAAAGCGTACACCTTGACGATCGGGGTTAATATCGAATGCGCATGTAATTTCACCTACGACATAATCCCACTTATTATATTTCATCAGTGCACGGCCCATATTTCCTGCACCTACTAGAATAATCTTTTCATCAAAATCCATACCTAGTTGTTGATTGAAAATCTCAATCAATCGATTGACATCATAACCATACCCTTGTTTCCCAAGATTTCCTAAAAAAGAAAAGTCTCTTCGAATAGTTGTTGGTTCAATATTAACTACACTTGCTAACTCTTTTGACATCACTCGTTCAAAGCCTTGACTCTTTAATTTACGTAATGCTTTCAGATAAACTGGATAGCGTTGTAAGGTAGCTTTAGGCACATTTTTTTCTGCCATGTTCATCACCCACAAAAAGTATAACATACTTTATTTCATTTGTGAAGTTTATATCATATTGAACTATACTATGTTTTCGCTTTTTTGTAATCGCTTTACGTTCTAAAAACCAATTTTTTGTTTCATTTTATTCATTTCTTAATAAAAAGATTAATTTTCTAACAATTCATGATAAAGAGTAATATCATTACCTGGGTAATAAGTATGATGGGCAGGCCAATACGAAAATAATCTTTTCTTGTTTTATGACGAAATGCAAACATCGCAACGATTCCACCAATCGAACCACCTAAGGCAGAAAGCCCTAATAACGTGACGATTGGAATGCGTCTAGATGCATGCTTGGCCTTCCATTTATCCAATCCAAAAGCTAAAAAGGTCAAAATATTCATCATGCCTATATAATATAGAAAGTAGCGATGATTTAAAAAGAATGAAAGAATTGATACGTTAAACGATGCATCTTGTTTCTTCAATAGCATAATTAGTACTATTTGCATCACTAACATACAAGAAGCAAGCACTCGAGTCATCATATTTTCTTTCTTTGCTTTTCGATCAAAACAAAGGATTGCACCAATAACACCAAATGCCCCTCCTGCAACGCATAACAAGTTGATAATCATCTGCATCACCTTGTTTGCATGATGCATACGCACATGAATCAAGGATAACAGAAATGCAATACAATTGATTGCGAAAAGATAATCATACATATTCATACGCTTTCTCCTCTATTCGTGAACCCCACGATGGTTCACCATCTCAAATAATAAGGGGAGTAAATGCGCATGATAGGGAATAAATTGCTTCTCTTTGATCAGCTTTTCAATCGTTTTTACACTTGCCCAAGCAACAGCACTCACTTCTTCTTGTTGTAAGCATAAGTTTTCCACAGGTCCATCATAATAGACAACATAGAAATCAAGTAACGAATGCGCACCATAGCTTCTTAACAAGGGTGCATCGTTGCTAAAATCATGATCAATACCCACTTCTTCTTTTAATTCGCGCATCGCACAAGTTCTAGAATCTTCTCCACAAGTAGCACTACCACCAACACCAAAGTCCCAATAACCAGGATAGCTTTCTTTGTTGTCGGTACGCTTTTGAATCAACAGTTCCCCTTTTTGATTGATAATCAAGCTATGCGCCACAAGATGATAATCCCCTTCTGCCATGGCATCGCCTCGTTTCACGATACGATTGCTTTTTTGTCCATCAACGGTATAAATATCCCAATACTCTGCCATATACATACCTCCTTTTAAAAAAAACGACCAAACGGCCGTTTATTGTTCTTCTAAATCCATTCCAGGATCTGCTGTCAATGTGAAGTCACCACGCACACCATGTAAATAAGCAACCGTTCCAGCTACTCCAATCATAGCAGCATTATCGGTACAACATGATAATGGTGGAATGATGAATTCAACATCTTTATATTCATTTGCCAAATCTTCTGTAATCTTTTTACGAAGACAAGAGTTTGCAGCAACACCACCAGCTAATACCATTTGTTGTGGATGATATTCATCTAATGCTTTTCTTGCACGTAACAATAAGGCATCAAAGGCTGTTTCTTGATAAGAACAAGCTAAATCTGCAGGTGTGAAGTCCACTCCTTTGCGTTTACAACGATCAATGAATTGTAGAACACTACTCTTTAATCCACTAAATGAGAAGTCTAATTCATTTTCTGTTTTTGGTTTCGCCAATGCATAGATTGGCTGTCCTTCTTTCGCAAGACGATCCACATAAACACCACCAGGATATGGCAACCCAAGTACACGACCGACTTTGTCTCCTGCTTCTCCAATTGCATCATCTTGTGTTGTTCCTAAGATATCAAAACTCCATTCATCTTTCATATAAACAAGTTCTGTATGTCCACCTGAAACAACCAAAGCCATCAATGGGAATTTTAATTCGGTAATTAAACGATTCGCATAAATATGACCTGCGATGTGATGCACAGGAACTAATGGTTTATCAAATGCCCAAGCAAGGGTTTTTGCTGCTTGTACACCAACATGTAAAGAACCAATCAAACCAGGACCACTTGTAACTGCAATGGCATCCATATCTTCCACTTGAAGTCCAGATTTTGTGAGAGCTTCTTCAATGACCATGGAGATGTTTTCCACATGAATACGACTAGCGACTTCAGGAATGACACCACCAAAATCTTTATGTACATCAATCTGTGTCGCAACGACATTTGCTAACACTTCATGACCATTTTTAATAATTGCGACTGCTGTTTCATCACAGCTTGATTCAATCGCTAAAATTAATGTTTCTTTCATTACAAACCTCCTAAAGGTTTACACATGACAATGGCATCTTCTCCATTATCACTATAATATCCTTTTCGTACATTGATTTTCATAAAGCCATAAGATGAATATAAGCTTTGTGCTACTTCATTCGAAGGACGAACTTCTAACATACAAGTTTCACACTCTGCTTGAATCGCTTCTTCTAGCATGATATCCATCAATTTACGACTATATCCGTTTCCTTGATCCTGTGGACGAATCGCAATATTAGCAAGTTGACAACAATCAAATGTTAACCAAAAGTCAATATAGCCCACAAGGATGCCCTCTTCTTCAATGACATATAATTTTCCAAATTCATTTTCACTAATCTCATAAGTAAACATGCTCTTTGTCCACTTACTTGAAAAGCAAACATCTTCAATCGCAAGCAATTCATCAAGATCTTGCAACGTTGCTAAGCGAATCATTTTTTCACCTTATATGCATCGGCATCTTTTAAATAACGAGGAGTTAATGTATGAACATTATCAATCTTACGATAATAAGGACGTAAAGCGATGAAATTCTTTAAGAAATCAGCTTCTTTTAAGTCAAATCCAAGCTCTAAATCATCCCCAAATAAAGTATAATCATGTTCACCTACACAAGCCTTGATTTCATCTAAAGTAAGAATCGTTTCTTCTTGTGTAAAAGAGCCTTCATTTAAAAATCCAACATAGGCACGTTTGCTTCTTGCATCAAGCATCACCATCGCATTGCTTTCTAAACCTGCATATAATTGCAATGTAGAAATACAATACAATGGAACATGTTTTCTTGTACAAAATACTTTCGCAACGCTCATGGCAATACGTACACCTGTATAACTACCTGGACCATCTGTGATTACCACTTCATCAATGTCATCACTCTTCCATCCAGCTTCGTCTAATAGACGAATTAATTCAGGAAATAGTGTTTCTGATTGTTGTTTCCAACAAAGTTTTGCTACTCCATTCACCAATTCATCATTTTCATAAAGTCCAATCACAAGATAGCGATGAGCACTATCTAAACATAATGTTTTCATTACAATTCCTCCACAATCGCTTCATATTGAGCACCCACAGGGATAAAAGTAAATAAACGATTGTCCCCTTCTAAACGCGTAATACGAATTTCTAAACGTTCTTTCGGTAATTGCTCTTCAATGAAATGTGGCCATTCCACAACACATACGCCGTCCGATTCATAATATTCTTCAAATCCTAAGTCTTGAGAAATACCTTCTAATCGATACGCATCCATGTGATACAATGGCATTCTTCCTTTGTAAATTTTAAGGATGTTAAAGGTAGGAGAATTAATCGTCTTCTTCACACCTAATCCTTGTCCAAATGCTTTTGTAAATGTTGTTTTACCAGCACCTAGATCACCTGTTAAGGTAATCAACATCCCGGGTTTCATATAGGAAGCTAACTGAAGCCCTAAGTTTTTTGTATCTTCTAAAGATTGAATCATCTTTTCTTTCATAATGTTCCTACTTTCTAAATAATGTATTACTATACAGTATTTTTAACATCTATGCACTATTTTTGCTTTAATGTTGTATACAGTTTATAAGCACCTTTTTTAATAGGAAGGATGAAATCTCCGACTAATTCTTCAACGACACCACCAAATCCTTTTTTAAATTCATACACACCATAATCATCCGCGTTAGGATCAAAATTTCCAGAAATTCCATAGAAATTATAACGACGAATACCATGTTGTAATGCATAACGCATCATATGCCATTGAATTGCATATGGTGCATTGTACTTCTTGAATTCATCATAAGCAGCACTATATAAATATGTCACTTCATCCCCATGCACAATGAAGAAAGAAGTAGCCATTGGAATCATCGCTCCATGTTGTTCTTCTAATGCATCGGCGTCTTTATATTTCTTTTCATTTAAAGCAATTGCTTCTAAACAAACTTTTTTCTTATTCAAGAACTTCTTATTATTTGGCATACCTTCAAGATGTTCTTCAATTCCAGCAAGCTCACTAGCAAGTGTAGCTTTTTCTTCATCTAAACGAGCGCGGAAATCATTCAAGTCTAAATAAGCCATTAATAATTTTGCTTCATCTTTGTAAGTTTCTAATTGTTTCTTATAGAAATCAGATGTACGTGCAGAGAAATTTCGTCTTTGTGATGTATGATCCATCATCTTTGTAAAGATATCAATTTCATCAACACTTAATTCACGCACTTGAATTCCTTGTTTTAACGTTTTATTCACAGACCAACGCGTTTGTTGATGCATGCCCTTTAATAAGCTCTTTTCATCTTGTCCTTCTAAATAAAGACTAAACATCCAACGAACTTCAGAAATAACACTAAAGTCATTGCTGAATCCTTGATGTTGATAGCCTAGTTTTGTTAAGTTGTCGATCACATAAGAATGATCAAAACCACCTTCTACTAAGTTACCATCAATGTCTCTTTCCTTATATAATACATTTGGATCTAAAATTAAATATAAGCATTTACGTTTATTTAGATAAGAAGTTAATTCCTTTGTAAAGAATGCAAGTAACGTTTCATCAGAATAGTCAATTAAAAAACCTCTTTGTGCATAATAAAAAGTATAAACTTTCATAATTGGAATAGAAGTTAATACCGTAGCACATAGGATTTCATTTCCTTCTTTTACTCCAACATATTCCACATTCCAGTTATTCTTACGTTTTAAACTCATCGCAGTTGTTGAGTTCATAAAATCTCGATACATATGGTGGTTCTGGAACACTTCATATTCTTGTTCCGTTAATACAGTAAATTGCAAAGTTACATCCTCCTTATTTCTTGTCATAGTTTCTAAAATATTATACCACGTTATTCGTTAGTTTTAATGAAAAAATCACAAAAAAAACTCATCAAATGATGAGTTTCATTACCTGGCAGCTTGCTATCTTCACTAGAGCGCGTCTAGATATTGTCGCCGTT
>SAMEA104404100__coassemble_1227_pt1 | contig 24034 bp, 20 predicted proteins | sample SAMEA104404100__metabat2_high_PE_039 | metagenome-assembled genome bin SAMEA104404100 (sample SAMEA104404100) | Balaenoptera acutorostrata | reverse complement strand
CTACAGCAGGTGCCAACACTGTCAAAGTGTTGTCCTTTCTATAGGTACTATTTTAGAGTTACGATTCCTTCTTTTTTTATACCCTAGCGTAATAAATTACGATATTCATTTGGTAATAAACCAGTTAATTTATAAAATTGTTTTGAGAAATATTCCCCACGATTATAACCAACAATCTTTGCAATCTCACGAATGCTTAACGTACTATTCATCAGCAAGTGTTGTGCTTGTTCAATACGTTTCTTTAAGATGTAATCTGTGATTGTGACACCAAAGTATTTCTTAAACTTTGTTTTCAAGGTCGTATTACTCATATGAGCAATGCGACAAAGATGATGATTGCTGATGGTAAAGTTATAATGATGTTCGATATAGTTTGCGATGCATTCTAAGTTTGAAGCATCTTTTTCCGTGATCAAGATTGCTTCATTGTTTGTTTCTCTCTTTGTGGAAAAGTCAAATAATAGCTTTAATGCTTCAAAGATCTTTTCTTGATAATAAAGTTCAGCTTCTTCCTTACTTCCTTGAAATGCATCAATTGCTTTTAATACATTCGTAAACTCAACAAAGTCTGCACCATTTGAAAATTGATAGAAGGTATGAGACAACAACTGTAACAAGTGATCATCGATGTGTTTTAAATACTGATGATAAAAAGCAGGAAGAATATGAATACCAATCGCACGAACAGGAATGTTTTTATGATAGATTGCTTTATAATATTGATTCTCTTTTCCAATATGACAACGAAGACTATGTGGAGACAGTTGTCGATAAGGGAAGAGTTCTTCTCCTGATACTAAATAAAAGTATTGGATATGAAGATTATCAAACTCTTTACATTCTAAGAAGAAGTCTTCATGGAAACGATAATCTTTTTTATCAATGATGAAATAGTTCTTATAATAATAATGTGTAGAAGTACCTTCTCCATTCTTCACAAGCTTATAGGTATAAAGACCTGCTTCTGTATTACTTTGTTCTTCATCTAAAACAAAGCCATTATTAATCATATGTTCTTGATAAAGTTTTTGTGCGTGTTTCATAAAACCTCCTAGAATAAATCTTGTTTTCTTAATGTTAGCTCCATATAACAATATTCTATCATACAAAAGAAGTGAAAACAATGAACGAAAGTATAACGCAATGATTTCGACATATAAAAATATAAAATATATAGGAAAAAGAACTGCCATTTTTCTGTTGTTTCTGTTACAATGATTTCGGAGTAAAAGGGGTTTGGACATGAAGAAAATAATAAAGGTAACAGGACTTGCAGTTATGAGTTTTGCACTTTGTTTCACAATGCAAGGCTGCAAGAATCAAAAGCAAGAAGAAGACACAAAAGTAGTTGAAGATCAAAAAGAAAAACCAGTTGTGAAAGAAGAAGTAAAAGAAGAATACACACTGACAAAATTAATTGAAACAGCAATGGAACCCGTTGGGGAAACAATGTATATTTGGGGCGGAGGCTGGAATGAAGAAGATACAGGATCAGGTATCGATACAAGACGCATGGGCGTAAGCAAACGTTGGAAAGAATTCTATGAACAACAAAATAGTGGCTATAATTTTCAAACAACGATGTATCAAATTCATGATGGACTAGACTGTTCTGGATATATTGGCTGGATCTTATATAATGTATTTGAAAAAGAAGATAACAAACCAGGTTATGTATCTTTATCAGGAGATATGATTGATGACTTTGTGAGCCGTGGATGGGGAACAAAGACAGATAACACGTCTATTACAAATTATGAATGTGGAGACATTCTAGCCAATGATGGACACGTATTCTTAGTTCTAGCACAATGCGATGATGGAAGCTTATTAATTGCCCATTCTGCTCCTCCAGGAGTACGCATCTCTGGAACACCAGCTCTTGATTATACATTAAATAGTGAAGCAGTCTTACTAGCTGATCAAATCATGTCAACATACTATCCAGACTGGTATCAACGTTATCCTGAATGTGCAGCAGAATATTCTTATTTAATGGATTATGACCAATTCCGTTGGAATGATACTTTAAAAGATGTTGATCACTTACGTGATAAAACAGCAGAGCAATTAGTAGATTATATCTTTAATAAATAGTGGAGGCTGATACCTTCGCTTTTTTATTGTATTTTATTTATAGAAATGTAACAGAATTAGTTAATAAACTAAAATCATGCATAAAAAGTCGGTCGATGAATATGTGAAAATGCCCATTGATTAAAAAGCCTATAAATAAGCCATTTTTTTCATATTAGAAAAACGTCATCGACCGACTTTTTGACTATAAAAGTTGAATTATTTATGAAAAGTCTTATAATTTAGGTATAAACAGGACAAAAAGTTTTGTGATATCATGCCTATGAGAAATTGAAACCCAATCATCTTCTTTACTTCTTCTAATGATTGAATAATGTGCTATCATGCCTATGAGGAATACAAAAAAGGCAGCCTGTGCTGTCTTTAAAAATGAATCAAAAATAAAAGGTTAAACAGACATATGACATACCATCATACACTGTTTAACCTTTGTTTTATTTTCTTCTAAATCTAGATAAGAATTGTGTTGGATGATTCATTCATTCTTATTATGAATGAATTCGTGAATGTATAAGTTAAAAGCATTCAAAATATATTATAATATAGATGATAAACGTCATTATTTTGAATGATATGAGCAAAAAAATACAAAATCAGTCAAATAAATTCAAATAATTTATAAATATATGATTGAAAATGATTGATTATGATTGACTTTGCGTGATTGGTGATGTAATATTTCGCTAGGAGGAAATCAAATGTTAACAGAAGAAAGGCATGAAATAATTTTAAATGAATTAAAGAAAAATTCCGTCGTGTATGTTAGTTCATTAGTGGACTTATTACAAACATCTGAATCTACGATTCGTCGTGATCTTACTTATCTACATAAGCAGGGGAAGTTAAATAAGGTACATGGTGGAGCAACCATGATTCAAAACAATATACAAACAAAAGATGCAGAAATCAATGTTAGAGAAAATCTTCATATTGAAGAAAAACTAGTGATAGCTAAAAAGGCAGCTACGTTGATCAAACCACATGATTTTGTTTATATTGACGCAGGAACAACAACGAACTTGATGATTGATTTCATTACAGAGCAAAATGCTACTTACGTTACAAATGGATTACTTCATGCTAGCAGATTAATTTCCAAAGGATTTCGAACATATTTATTAGGTGGAGAAATCAAACCATTAACACAGGCAATTATCGGAGGTGAAGCAATTAGCTGTTTAGAAAAATATCATTTCACAGTTGGTTTTTTTGGAACAAATGGCATTTGTGTAAAGGAAGGATTTACAACTCCTGAAATCAAAGAAGCTCTTGTAAAGAAGTTGGCGATTGAACATACGCGTAATCCTTATATATTAGCAGATAATTCAAAATACAATGAAGTCAGTAGTGTGACATTTGCTAAGATTGAGGATGCTACTATTATTTCCACTTCTAAGTTTAGTAATTACAAGGAATTAGTTAAAAAAGAAACAAATGTATTAGAGGTCGATGAAGAATGATTTATACAATAACATTTAATCCAGCATTAGATTATGTCGTAAAAGTATCAAAGTTTTGTGAAGGTGATTTAAACAGAACAGAATTTGAAGAAGTCTATGCAGGTGGTAAAGGAATAAATGTTTCCATTGTATTAACAAATCTGCAGATCCCAAATCAAGCATTAGGATTCATTGCAGGATTTACTGGTGATGAAATTGAAAGACGATTAAAACAAAGTGGATGTGATACAGATTTCATTCGTTTAGAGAATGGAATGTCACGCATTAATGTGAAGCTGAAATCAGATAAAGAATCTGAAATTAATGGACAAGGACCAGATATTTCTAGCCAGGATTTGGAACGTTTATTTGACAAGATTCAAGAACTAAAAAAAGGTGATATGTTAGTTCTTGCAGGTAGTATTCCAACTGCATTACCAGAAGACATTTATGAAAAGATTATGGAGATGCTACTTGATAAAGATGTTGATATTATCGTAGATGCAACAAAACAATTGCTATTGAATGTATTAAAATACAAACCATTTTTAATTAAACCAAACCATCATGAATTAGCAGAAATCTTCCATGTAGAGATTTCTAGTGAAGAAGAAATTATCAAGTATGCAAAGAAATTACAAGAGCTTGGAGCTCGTAATGTGTTAGTTTCTATGGCAGGTGATGGTGCGATTTTAGTAAGTGAAAATGGGGAAGTATTTAGAAGTGGTGTACCAAAAGGAAAACTTGTAAATTCAGTTGGTGCAGGGGATTCCATGGTAGCAGGATTTATTGCAGGCTATAAAAAACATCAAGATTTAAAAGAAGCATTTCTTATGGGAATTGCCACAGGAAGTGCAAGTGCGTTCTCAAAGGGTTTAGCTACAAAAGACAAAGTTCATGAATTGATGAAACAAATCGTAGAGAAAGGTGAAGAGTAATGAAGATCATTGATTTATTGGATATTCAATCTATTGATATTAATCCAAATGTAAAAACAAAAGAAGAAGCAATTGAGCATTTAGTTGATTTAATGGATAAAGCAGGGAAATTAAATAATAAAGAAGAATATAAGAAAGAAGTATTCAAAAGAGAAACATTAGGGACAACAGGAATTGGTTTAGGAATCGCAATTCCACATGCACAAACATCAGCAGTTAAAAAAGCTGGATTAAGTGCTATGACAGTGAAAGCTGGAGTCGATTATCAATCACTTGATGAAAAACCAGCCAATCTATTTTTCTTGATTGCTGCACCTCAAGGAGCAAATAATGAACATCTTGAGATGTTAGCAAAATTATCAAAACTATTGATGGATGAAACATTTAAAGAACAATTGATCAATGCAAAGAGTCCAAAAGAATTCTTATCAATTATTGATGCAAAAGATCAAGAAGAAACAACGGAAACAGTTTCTACAAAAGAAGGATATGATGTCTTAGCGGTGACTGCATGTCCTACAGGAATTGCTCATACCTATATGGCAGCAGAAAGCTTAGAAACAAAAGCTAAAGAATTAGGTATTTCAATTAAAGTTGAAACAGATGGTTCTGGTGGAGTTAAAAATGCTTTAACAAAAGAAGAAATCAAACATGCAAAATGCATCATTATCGCAGCAGATAAAAATGTTGGATTAGCTCGCTTTAATGGTAAGAAAGTAATTCAAACTGGAGTATCAAACGGAATTCATAAAGCCGAAGAATTGTTAAAGAAAGCAATGTCTGGTGATGTAGCTGTATATCATCATACAAGTGATAACAGTGTAGAAGAAGTTGAAGAACAAGAATCATTAGGAAGACAAATCTACAAACACTTAATGAATGGTGTTTCTCATATGTTACCATTTGTTATTGGTGGTGGTATCTTAATTGCTCTTGCATTCTTATTTGATGATTATTCAATTGATCCAAGTAACTTTGGTAAGAATACACCATTTGCTGCTTTCTTAAAAACAGTTGGTGAACAAGCGTTTGGATTTATGCTTCCAGTATTAGCTGGATATATCGCAATGAGTATTGCAGATCGTCCTGCTATGGCAGTTGGTTTCGTTGGTGGAGCCTTAGCAAACATGGGTGGTTCTGGATTCTTAGGAGCATTATTAGCAGGTTTCATTGCTGGTTATTTAATCCTAGCATTAAAGAAACTATTCTCTCATTTACCAGATAGTTTTGAAGGAATTAAGCCAGTCTTATTATATCCATTGTTAGGAACATTATTGATCGGTGCAATTATCGTATTTATTGTCAATCCACCAGTATCTGCAGCGAATGCAGCCATTACTGATTTCTTAAATGGAATGGGAAGTTCTAGTAAAATTTTATTAGGTGCAATTCTTGGTGGAATGATGGCAGTTGATATGGGTGGCCCAATCAACAAAGCAGCTTATGTATTCGGTACTGCTTCTTTAGCAAGTGGACAATTTGAAATCATGGCAGCTGTCATGGTTGGTGGTATGGTGCCTCCATTAGCAATCGCATTATGTACAACATTCTTTAAAAATAAATTTACTGAAAGTGAACGTAAATCAGGTGTTACAAACTATATCATGGGATTATCTTTCATCACTGAAGGTGCAATTCCTTTTGCAGCAAGTGATCCATTAAGAGTATTACCTGCATGTATCGTTGGATCATCAATTGCTGGAGCTTTATCAATGGCATTTGGATGTGCATTACGTGCACCTCATGGTGGATTATTCGTAATTCCAGTTATTTCAAATCCACTTGGTTATGTAGTTGCATTAGTTGCAGGTTCTGTAATCGGTATGGTTATCTTAGCCTTATTAAAGAAAAAAGTCGCTTAATAATTAATTAATGATGAGATTGTGTTTGATAGAGAAAGTGTAATTCTCTTCTTCACATTCTCATCTTTTTTATGTAGTAGTGTATTGTTTTTAAAATGTGAAAATTTAACAGAATTAGGTAATAAACTAAAATCATGCATAAAAAGTCCGTCGATGATTATGTGAAAATGCCCATTGATTAAAAAGCCTATAAATAAGCTATTTTTTTCATATTAGCAAAACGTCATCGACCGACTTTTTAGCTATAAAAGTTGAATTATTTATGAAAAGTCTTATAATTTAGTTATAAACAGGACAAAAAGTCTTTGTGCTATCATGCCTATGAGGAATTGAAACGAATCAAGCCCCATCTTTAATACGTTCGAATTAAAGTAAAACTTGTGCTATCATGCCTATGAGGAATTGAAACCTTTCCACGACGCCCGCTTCTACGAGCTAAAGGAACGGCGCTTGTGATATCATGCCTATGAGGAATTGAAACTGATCATCCAAAGCTGGATTTCTTTCGTAATCTAAAGGTGCTATCATGCCTATGAGGAATACAAAAAAAGGCAGCCAGTGCTGTCTTTAAAAATGTATTAAAAATAAAAGGTTAAACAGACATATGACATACCATCATACACTGTTTAACCTTTGTTTTATTTTCTTCTAAATCTAGATAAGAATTGTTTTGTTCTTTCTTGTTTTGGATGCAAGAAGATTTGATCTGGTGTTCCTTGCTCCGCAATCACACCTTTGTCCATGAAGACAACTCGTGTGCTGATATCATAAGCAAACTCCATTTCATGAGTTACAATGATCATTGTAAGACCAATGTTGGCTAATTGCTTCATAACATGAAGGACATCATTGACCATCTCTGGATCAAGGGCACTTGTTGGCTCATCGAATAATAAGATTTCAGGGTCCATGCACATCGCTCTTGCGATTGCGACACGTTGTTTTTGTCCACCTGATAGTTGTGTGCTACTAGCTTCAGCAAAGGCTGCCATACCAACTTTTTCTAGGCTTTCCATGGCTTTCTTACGTGCTTCTTCTTTACTTTTCTTTAATACTTTGATTTGACCAATCATACAGTTTTCTAAGACTGTTTTATTATTGAAAAGGTTGAAGGATTGAAAGACCATACCGACTTTACTACGATGCTTGTTGATGTCTAATTCACCTTTGATGATGCTTTTTCCATGATAAGTAATATCTCCACCATCAGGATGTTCTAATAAGTTGATACAGCGTAGAAGTGTGGATTTTCCACTTCCACTAGAACCGATGATGGTGATGACTTCACCTTTGTTGCAGTGAAAGTCAATGTCATTTAAGACTTGTAGATCATTGAAGTGTTTTTCTAAATGTGAAATTTCTAAAATTGTTTCTTGCATGGTTCTTATCTCCCTCTACGTTGCATGGTTACTAATGCTGGTTTAGGTGTTGTCATTTTCTTTTCAACGAGTGTTAAGATACCTGTCGCAATGCTTGTTAAAATTAAATAGATTGCGCAAGTAACTAAGAATGTTTCGGTGAATAAGCCCATTGTTCCTGCAATGGATGTTGTTTGGAAGAATAGTTCCACAACGCCAATAACATTCAACATAGAACTGTCTTTAATATTGATGATGAATTCATTTCCAATTGATGGGAATGAGTTTTTAATTGCTTGAGGAAGAATGATATGCATCATCGTTTGGGTGCTTGTCATTCCTAAACTTCTTGCTGCTTCGCTTTGTCCTTTATCCACTGATTGAATACCAGAACGAATGATTTCACACATATATGATCCAGTATTAATAGAGATGATGACAATCCCTGCAGTAATGGCGTTCCATCCTAAGATTGGACGAAGACCATAATAGAAGAACATCGCTTGTACCATCATTGGCGTTCCTCTAAAGAACCATACATAGATGGATACAAATGCATGTAATAGGCGTTTGATAAGTTTAATTGGAAGTTTATCTTTTTCATCTATTTCAATCGCATGGATACCTCCTAGGATCAATCCTAAGACTAATCCGATGATAGTTCCAAGGAAGGCTAATAATAACGTTGTTTTAATTCCATACCAAAACAAGGGAGCATTGTGCTCAAAGATGAACCATGATTTGGCGAGTAATGAATCGGTGTTTGCTAGTATCATGATATCTCCTTTTACTCAGCCATCTTTGGTTGTGTCGCAATGGCATCTTCCATCCATTGTTCACGTGTTTCTTGTGATAATTTCTTTAATGCATCATTGATTTGATTATATAATTCGCTATCTTTTGAACCTTTTTTCATACCGATAGAAACGGTTGTATCCACATCAAATCCTTTTCCTTCGTCAAATCTTACAATCGCAAGATCTGGATTCGAAGTAAGAATACTTGTTGCGACAGGATATTCTGCTGTAATTCCATCGACTTCATGTTTTTGTAAGGCTACTAACATTTCTGGAACATTGTTCTTTGGTGTGGCATGTTTGACATCTTTGATTTGGTCAATAACATAATCATAGTTTGTATTCTTTTGTCCAACGATTGTTTTTCCTGCAAAGTCTTGAATGCTTGTGTAGTCTAAGTATTCTTTATCACTTTTACGTACGATCATAACCATTTCACTATCATAATATGGATCTGTGAAGTCTAATCCTTTACGTTCTGTCATACCTGCGATGATCACATTGATATCACCTGCATTTAATGCTGGAATTAATCCATCCCATGAAATCTTTTTGATTTCTACGTCTTTGTTTAATTCTTTTCCTAAATAGTTTGCTATACGAATATCATATCCATCGGCATACCCTGCACCACCTAAGGCAATGCTTGTTTCGCTTTGATCTGGAGTTTGCCAATTGAATGGTGCATAGTTGCATTCCATTCCAACGACTAATTTGTCGCTATCTTTTGTTTCTTCTTGTGTTGTGGCACAGCCAGATAAGGCAAGTGTCGCAGCGAGTGTGCAAGTCAGTAATGCTTTTAGTTTCATGTTTATTTATCCTCTTTTCTTCAAAAAGTATCCTGTTTTTTTACGCCGTTTGCTAGCGTATGCCGATTACTATACGCTCTTTCATCTGTTTGTCAACAAAGCAAAAATCAGGGTAGAAAAGGTGGAAAAAGAGGAGGGAAAGCAGGCTACTTTCTTTATAGTGAATTTATAGTGAATGAAAGAATTGAAAGTCGAAAGTAGAGATTAATGTAAGAAACAAGTGTAAACATGGATTATCTTTATAAGAAATTTATACAAGCAATATTTCTAGAAAATCAAACAAAGAAAGACAAATATAAGCTTAAAATGAACAAAATGATGAGATTTTACTAGAAATATTGATGGGATATTAATACCATGTGCCTGTTTATTCACATGGTATTAATAAACCAATCGTCTTTTTGTTTGTTGTTGTCTGTGATAAGATAATAGATGAAGGAAGGTGTAGTTCGTGATTGACTTTATGTTTGGTGTGATTGCAATCTTTGTGACCATGGCCATGTTTACAACGTTGTATTATTTCTATAAAGGATATAAGACAAAAAATTATGCGAAAGCAAAACTTTGGCTTACCATCTATGTTGTTTCAAATGTGATTCGTTTAGTATTAGAAGTGATCTTCTTAAAATAGAAAGGGCTCTTTACCACATGGGTAGAGAGCCTTTGTCTAGTAGTTCAAATGATATCAATAAGAATCATCTATTACTTTGCTAGGTAGTTAGAAACGATGGGCGATTTGCTAATCGTTCTAGATAATAGATGGTATTAAATAAAAGAATAATAAAAATAGTGATCCATACGATAATTCGTAACGCTCTATTATTGATGAATCGAATATGAAATACTAAGAGAACAACCAAGACGAGTGGGAGTGCAAAAGCATTGTAATAAAGGTAGCCTTCAAAATCGAAGTGTAAAAGTGAAAGCAGGGCTCTTGTGACTCCACAGGTTGGACATGGAATGCCGGTTAATAAATAGATCGGGCAGCTAACTCCAAGTACTAGATAGGTTGTCCAAATACTAAAAAATAAAAATAAAATAAGAAGATGTTTTTTTATAATGTTTGCATACATTATAATAATGAAGAAATAGCGTTGAAGTTTTTCTCTTTTGTTTTCTTAGAAATCGTGAACCAGTCTACGATTGTTAAGATTCCACAGCATCCTCCAGTTAATAATTTAAGAAGTCCCATTCCAGTTTCACCTAGCATGAAACGATCGATTCCAAGTCCTCCTAAGAAGATGGAAACTAATAGGAAGGTTGTTGGTTCTTTTAAAGAAACCGTTGATAGTGTAGTGAAGGAAGCTTCATCCATCTGAGAAATGCGTTCTCGAATGTACACAATCTTTTCCTCAGGGAAATACTTTTGATTGGTCATCATATACAGATCTAATTTTTGTTGGTCTAACATAATCATCTCTCCTTTCAACTCAATTAATTTGTATATACAAGCATTATTCAGTAATTGTGTGAAATTGTCAAACGATTATCAAAGATGTCAGAAATCATTAACAGTTTTATAATTTAATTTATTTTGATTTTCAAAGTTTTAAACAAGAAAACATAAAAAAAGCTTGTACCGAAAGAATAGGCACAAGCTCTTTATTTCTTATAATACTTCGTTTAATGCGTTTACTAATTGTGGTTTTGGCATGAATCCTTGTAGTTGTTTAACAACTTGTCCATCTTTGAAGATTAACATTGTTGGTACAGCCATGATACCGAATTGAGAAGCTAAGTCTGCGCTTTCGTCGATATCTACTTTAACGATTTCAGCTTTACCAGCCATTTCGTTTGCTACGTCTTCTAATACTGGTGATAACATTTTGCAAGGTCCGCACCAAGTTGCAAAGAAGTCTACCATTACTACACCTTTTTCTACTACTGCATTAAATTCATTTTTGTTTACGATTTTCATAAGTTTTTCCTCCGTTGATCATTATAGATTACAAAATTCATTTTTTAATACGTCCATCAAATGATGGATGCGCTTGTCACAAATCGAATAGACAACAAACTGTGCTTCTTTACGAGTACAGACAAGATTGGCATCTTTTAGTCTATGAAGATGTTGTGATAAAGCTGGGGCTGTGATATCTGGAACACAAGTAGCGATTTCTTTAACTGTCTTTGGTCCATCGAGTAGGCTGCAGACAATCAACAAGCGATTCTCATTCGCAAGTTGGCTCATGAGTAAGGCAATCTTTGTTGCATGTGATCGAATGTTTTGTGCTTGGTCCATCGTGTCACCCCCTAGTTAAGCATTCCCTTAATTAACTACACCTATATTATACAAAAAACTGTAATTAAGTCAATGCTTAATTAAGCAAAAAGTTAATTATAGTACAAAAAGTTCAATAAGGCATACAAAACGAACTTTTTGTACTATAATGAAAGTAATAAAACACTAGCTGTTCTCGTATTGTTTCTTTTAATATAGAAAAAGGGGGAATTGTTTATGTTTGGTATCGAACAGGCTCAAAAAGCGAGCCCCGTATTAAAGAAGTGTCCTGTTTGTCATCATGAAGTGAGTAGTGATGCAATCAGTTGTCCACATTGTGGGCATCCCATACAGGAGGATAAGAAAGGTATCAAGGGTAAACAAAGTCCTACAAACAATTTGTTTATTTATTTTCTTATTCTAATTGGCATACTTGTTTGTTTATCACTGTTATAACTTTACGTCGTTAACCATCCTTTAGGGATGGTTTTTTATTCCACAAAGGAAGATAAAAATATATGAAAGAGGTTACAACTGTGTTAAAATAAAAGAAATATAGAAGGGAGAAATTGTATGAAAAAGTTAGGGAAACTCTTGTTGGCATGTTTGTTGGCCATCTCCTCGCTTTCTACTTCTGCACTTGTCAAAGTAGAAGCACAGAGTAGTGAGAAGAATGTAGCGCTTCATAAACCAGTCAGTGTATCAAGTACCTATCCAGGAAAACCTTGGACTGCGGATAAGGTCACGGATGGAATTGTGGATGCGACGTCAACAAAGAACTCACGTTGGTCATCAAAGCGTATTGGAACAAGCGCTACTAAACCAAATGAGTATGATGCAAACAAGGAACAGTGGGCGATGATTGATCTTCAAGAAGAAGTCAACATCTCACAAATCAACATTTATTGGGAAGGAGCCTATGCGCAAACATACCAATTACAAGTATCAAAGGATGGAAAGACATTTACCAATCTAGATGGTGTTCAAAAGGGGAACGAAGGTTGGCAAAAACATCATAATTTTGAACCAGTACTTGCACGTTATGTGAAAGTGTTATGTTTAACACCAAGAAATCCAGCATGGGGTTATTCTATTTTTGAAATTGAAGTATTAACTGCAATCAGCATGAATCATGCGGATGATATCATTGCGGATGTACAAGGGAAAAATCCAACGATTGCAGAAGATGGAACATCCATCGTATTGCCAAGTGTCCCAGAAGGATTTGAAATATCCTTATATGGAAGTGACAATCAACAAGTGGTTGCGATGGATCAAAGCATCATCAAGCCAATCGTTGATATGAGCGTTCATGTGATGTATAAGGTTGTCAACAAACAAGATCCAAAGGATGTTGCTTATTCTACACAGGATGCATTGATTACGATTCCTGGCTTGTATCAAGTAGAAGCAAGTGATAATGAAAAACCAAATGTAGTTCCAGGACTTCGTGAATGGAAGGGACATCAGGGCAATTATCAATTCAGCGATGCTACTAGCATTGTGATTGATGATCAAACGCTTGAACCAGAAGCATTGATGGTTCAAAGTTATTTTAAAACATTGTTGAAAAAAGATGTAAAGATCAAAGTGGGACAGCCAAGTGCACATGATCTTTACTTGAAAAAAGATGCGAATGTAAAAGAAGTTGGAGCAGAAGGCTATACGCTTGATATTGATGATATGATCACCATTCATGCTGCGACATACAAAGGAATGATCTATGGAGCGACTTCCATTACACAAATCCTTTACCAAAATGCAAAGACAAATACCATTCCAAAAGGAATTGCGAGAGACTATCCAAAGTATGAAGTCAGAGCAGGGATGCTTGATGTTGGAAGAATGTACATTCCTTTAGAATACTTAGAAGAGTTATCGATTTATATGTCATGGTTTAAATTAAATGAAATCCATGTGCATATCAATGATTATTGGAATCAATCTGGTTATAGTGCATTCCGTTTAGAGAGTGAAACCTATCCGATGATCAATGCGAAGGATGGCTATTATAAGAAAGCTGACTATAAACAATATCAAAAAGATATGAAGCTATTTGGTATCGATGTCATTACCGAAATTGATTCTCCATTCCATGCAGAGTCTTTTCGAGAGATTCCAGGCATTCGTATGCTAGAAGGAAAGAAAGGCTATTTAGATATCACAACAGATGAAGCATTTGAAGCAAATAAAGCGATTATGGAGCGTTTGTTTGATGAATATTTAGATGGGGAAGATCCAGTCATTCAAAGTAAGAACTTCCACATTGGTACAGATGAATATTCAAAACAATATGGAGAACAAATGCGTAAATGGACGGATCACTTTGCGACTTATGTAAACAACAAAGGGTATCAATCACGTGCTTGGGCTTCTTTAGGAAAGAATGGATTCAAGGGAACTACACCAGTCACAAGTGATATTACGATGAACTTATGGGCTCCTTATTGGGCAGATGTACAAGAGACTTATGCATCTGGTTATGATGTGATCAATACGTATGGTGGATGGTTATACATCGTGCCTGCAGGCAATGCAGGTTATCCAGATCGTATCAATGCGCAACGTCTATATGAACAATTTGAAGTCAATAACTTTAAGTCAGGAAGAAATCCAAGTGGAGAAGCGATTATGCCAATTGCGCATCCACAAACAAAGGGTGCTGAGTTTGCGGTATGGAATGATATGACATCCTTTAAAACAGGGTTCTCTTGGTTTGATATCTTTGATCGTATGAAAGATGCAGTTAGTGTGGTATCAGAAAAAACATGGTTTGGAGAAGATCAAGCAGGTCAAAGTTATGCACAATTCAGAACACGTATCGATGATCTACAAGATGTGACACCGAATGCTAATCCTGGTCGTTATGTAGAAAGCAAGGGTGATGTGATTGCAGACTATGACTTTACGGCAATGTCTACAACCTTAGTGGATAAGAGTGAAAATCATTATGATGCAACGATTCATCAGGCAACGATGAACAACAATGCCTTAGTGCTTGATGGCACATCTTATATTTCTTTACCGATGAAGAGCATTGGTTATCCATATTCTATTTGTATGGATGTTACCTTTGATAAGCTAACACAAGAAACGATTCTCTTTAATGGAACAGAAGGAAAACTATATGTGAATCAAGATGGTAAGATGTATTATCAACGTGGTGCTTATACTTTTGCTTTTGAAATAGCATTGAAAGCAAACACAGACTATAGTTTTGTATTTGTTGGGAATGAAAAAGCATTGACACTATATTGTAATGGAAAGAAAGTTGGGGATGGTAAGCTTACCGAAGCAACGATTGCTGGTAAGAAACAACAAAGTTCTACCTTCATCTTACCAGTAGAAGAAGTGTTAAAAGGCGTTGTTGGAAGCATCTCAAAATTAAAAGTCTACAACCGTGTGTTAAGTGATGAAGAAGTACGCTTAAGCATGGGTTATGAACCTAGAGAAAATATTGCGTTAAACAAACAGACAAGTGTTTCAGGTTTAGAAGTCAGTGATGGTCGTTTTACAGATGAACTTGCTGTTGATGGTATCATCAGTAGTACGTCTCGTGTATCCCTTGCCAAAGACAAAGATGAACAATGGTTCTTAGTGGATTTAGGAAATACTTATGAAATTAGTGAAGTCATCATTCAATATGAATCAGCGGTTAATAAATATGAAATTTTAGTTAGTGAAGATGGTGTTCATTACCAAAGTGTCTATGCGAAAAATGATGCGCGCTTAACAGCACCAACACAACGTGTTGATACGATTCGTTTTGTGCCAGTAGCTGCACGCTATGTGAAATATGTGCAAAAAGAACGTTGGAAACATAGTGGAAATGGACGTCTATATAGCGGAAGTTTCTATGAGTTTGAAGTGTATGAATCGCTTCATCATCGTTTAGCGCAAGCCATTGAAACATTTGAGGAAAAACTAGCTACGTATACAGTAGGACAAAAGAATGGACAGCTTGATCAAGCATACTATGATGCCGTGCAAGAAAAAGTGGTTGCATGGAAAGAAGCAAGTAACAATCAAACACTTACGAATGATGAATTAGAAGATTTGACAATGTTGGTTCATAAAGAAGAAAAAGCATTAGAAACACATGTATGTTATGTGAAACAAGAAGCTATCGAGGCATACAATGATGCGGTTGCTTATCCACGTCAACAATATACAAAAGCAAGCTATGAACAATATGTTAAAGACTTACGTAGTGTGAAAGAACAATTAGATCGCTGTGCAAATTACAAAGATGTCAATGCTATTATTGATGCCTTACACCAAGCACAAGCAACCTTAGTTGCAGTTAATACACAAGCATTAGAAGCGATGATTGAAAAAGCAATTACCATCGATATCAGCTTGTATGAACAAAGCGAAGCCTTTACCCTTGCCTTAGATCAAGCAAAAGAAGAAGCGATGCAACCAACAACACAAGAAAGCATTGATCAAGCAACAACAGCTCTTGATCAAGCGATGAAAGCCTTAGTATTAAAACCAGCTAATTATCATGCAGTAGATGAAGCCATCGATCGCGCGAATGCATTAGTAAAAGAAAACTACATCAACTTTAAAGCTGTAGAAGATGCTGTGACAGCCGTGAAACGTGGCTATGATATTACCAAACAACAAGAAGTCAATGACATGGCACAAGCAATTCAAGATGCGATTGCGCAATTAGTAAAAGCAAGCATTGTACCAACTGCGATGTCTGCGACATTGAAAGATTGCATTCAATTAAATGTGTATGTTGAAATCGCAGATCAAACCATGAATGACAGTAAGGCTTATGTTGAATTTGAAGTCAATGAGCAACGAACAACGTACTATATCAAAGACTTTAAACAAGCTCATGGTTCTTATGTTGTATCCTTACCACTTTATGCAAGAATGATGAGTGATGCGGTTGTGATGCATGTGTATTCCACAAATGAAGATGGTGTGGTTGTGGAAGATATCAACTATACGTATTCAATTATGGATTATGGTAATCAAGTATTAGGCAGTGCAGATACAAGCAAAGAAGAAAAAGAAGCAGTAGAAGCGATGTTGAACTATGGCGCAATGGCACAAGCATATTTCAACTACCATGTGGATCAACTTGCCAATGAAAACGTAAGCAATCATGCATATGAACAAATCACGATGAGTGATGTTGCACAAGATCAAAGACAAGTCAGTGGAAGCATTGCTGGTATGGCATATGCCACAAGCAACTTACGCTTATTATCGCAAACAGCAATTCGTCATCACTTCGTTGTGACACCTTCACTTCAACAAGACATCTCTTATTATGTTGTGGAAGATGGGGTAAAAAAACAAATCTTACCAACATACTATGATACGAATAAAGCCTATGTAGAAGTATCGAATATTTATGCACAGAACTTACATCATAAGTATGAAGTAAAAGTTGTCAACAACAAGACAAAAGAAGAAATGACAATCATCTATAGTACATTCTCATATGTATATGAAGCACTTGAACAATCGAGTGATGAAGCATTGAAGAATGTCATGAAAGCCTTAGTTGTTTACAATCAAAAAGCACTTGCTTATCAAGCAACGAGATAATATAACAAAATGCCATCACATTTGTGATGGCATTGCTTATTTTATGAGTGCTGCAATAGTAGCATTACTTGCTTGAATTAAATCGTCTTTCTTTAACTTTATCAACATACCAACTTTTCCAGCAGAGACAATGATTTCTTCTTTTGATTGGCAAGCTTCATCGATGAAGGTATCAAAGTGTTTCTTCATTCCGATTGGTGTACATCCACCATGGATATAGCCAGTCAGTGGAAGTAGATCTTTTTGTTTGATCATTTCAATTCGTTTAACACCCGCAACACTTGCGGCTTTTTTTAAATCTAATTCTTGGCTGCTTTGAATACAGAAGACAAAGTAATGATGATTCGTATCCGTTGTGACTAAAGTCTTAAATAGATCATTACGAGTAAAGCCTAAGTAAGTAGGCACATCCACGGCTGGCTCATTTCCTTTAAGTGGATATTGCATGATTTCATAGGTTATCTTTTGTTTATCAAGCATGCGAATCGCATTGGTTTTTACAACTTTCATATGATTCTCCCTTTTTGCTATCATGATAATATAAAAGTTTACTTAAATCAATGGATAACATTTACTAAAAGCAGCATTGCTGAAGGATAAGTATTGTGGCTCTGATAGACAAGTGACATGTTGTTTCTTCTTGGAAGGAAAATAAAAGAGAGCGTTATATTATCAAGAAAAATGCTAGGAGATCATCCTAGCATTGGTTCTTATCGATAAATATATGTGAATGATGATTGGTTGATACCTGCAAAGTGTTCTTTGGCATCTAACGTTGCTTTTAAACGATCTGCAAGTGTTTTGACATCACCGTTATAAGCATTCATAATCTTTGCAATTCCTTCGTCATTGAATTGTACGATTCCATCCGCTAATTGTTTAGAACCATTCTTTAACTGAGAAATGCCATCTTTTAAAGTAGGAATATTTCCTTGAAGAGTGAATAAGCCATCTTGTAGTTGCATTGCCCCATCATGTAATTGATTTGATGCATCTTGTAAAGAGAAGATACCATCTTTTAATTGTGCACTACCTTGATAGGCTTGTGCTACTCCATTGGTATATTGTAGGATGCCTTTATAGAAGACATTGTATTTGTTTAAAGATGTTTTTAATTCAATGATGGATTTTAATCCAGCTTCTGCTTGCGCAAACTTATCTTGAATCATATCAGAAGCCATGATATCACTGATTGCTTTTTCAACTTGTAAGTCTGTTTGTTGTTTGATCATTGCTTGAATCGCATCACTTTTCATTTGTTGTGCGACTTGTGCTGCGATTGTTTTTTGAATGGCTTCCGATTGCATTTGTGCTTTAATGGCTGCTTCTTTTTTAGCTAGAATATCATCGGATTTCATCATTTGATCAACACTTGCATGGATTTGTTCTTGTACTTGTTTTGAAATCAGATTTGCTTTTACTGCTTGTTCATATTGTGCAACACTCATATGTAAGGCTTGATTAATGACACCTGCATATACTTGATTGTGTACTTCTTGTGTTACTGCAGCACTTACTTGTTCTTGGACAACAAGTGTTACTTTTTGTGTAACTTGTGCTTGTACTGCAGCTGTTACTTTTTGAGTGATCATTGGACGTTGTGCTTCGACTTGTTTTGTGACCTCGTTAAGAGCACTTTGGTAAACCTTGTCGGCATCTAGAGAAGCAATGACTTTGGTTAATACTTGATCAAAGTTTTCCACGCTCAATGTAGGAACTTCTAATCCTGCTTGTTTTAATTGCGCATTGGCTGTACTTAATAAAGTATGGAATACTTCAAGTGCACCATTTTGTAAAGTTTCATTGTTATCACAAAGAGTAGCAAGTCCTTTATATAACGTTGTTGCCCCAGCAGCTAATTGTTTGCTTCCTTCTTGTAGTTGTGATGTACCATCACTTAATTGTACAGAACCTTGGCATAACATTTCTACACCTGCTGCAAGCGTATCACTATTTTCATCTAATAAGCTTAATCCTTTATATAACTGTGAAGAACCTTCGATTAATTGATTCATAGCATCATCTAATTTGTGTAAGCTTTCTTCAATTTTAGTGAAATCATCATGACCATCAAATTCTACTTCATGGAAGACTTTATTCGTTGCCATAGAGATGGTTTCGATAGGTTGATAGTTTTTAATAGTTGCATGAACTTCTAAACTAGAAGGAATGTTGATATCTTTGTTATCAGGAAGTAAGTTTTCTTGAAGACCAGGAAGAGCAAGTCCTAATAGAATCGTATGATTGCCATCATCGATGATCTTTCCATTACTGATTGTAACATTAGAGAAGTTTTCATCATCTAAGATAGCACCACTAATCATGGCATAAGGAACATACACTTGTTCATTTTTACCATTGATCAACACGGTTTCTGCTTGTTGATTGATGTAATCATAACGAATGGTTAATTCACCAGTTTTTCCAGTTAACTCTTTTTTATTGATCTTTTTCCCATTTAAATAATAGGTTGTTTTGATGGAGATTGGTAATTCTTTTTCAAGAGATAAAAGATTGGCATCTTGTTTCAAAGATGGATCTTTGATGTGATCTAAGATATCATCCGTGGCAACAATCTTTTTAATGGTATCTTCTTCATTAGAGAAGATATAAACGGTATGACCTGTTGTTTTAATATCTTCTACTTGTTTTTCTTTTTCTTGAATGATGGCTTCTTCTTTACTTTCATCACTTGCTTTTGTTGCGCAACCAACACAACTGAATAATAAGGCAGCGACTAAGACAAGGGTTGTAGCTTTTTTATATTGTTGTTTCATAAGAATCCTCCTTTAACTTATTGAATTTGTTTCATTCCTGCAGTTGTCTTACAAATGACTTTATCAAAGACAACAAATAATGCAGGAAGCATGAAGATGACTAAGAACATAGAAATGATAGCTCCTCGAGCAAGTAGCATACACATTGAACGAATGATATCTAGGTCAGAATATAGGGCAACACCAAAGGTTGCAGCAAATAAACCTAAACCACTGACTAAGATGGAATGAATAGAAGTTGATAAAGCAATGCGAATGGCATCTTTTTTTGCATGTCCATCGATGCGTTCTTGTTTATATCTTGTTGTCATCAAAATCGCATAATCCACCGTTGCACCTAATTGAATGGTACTAATACAAATAGGAGCAATGAATGGTAAGGACTGATGTAAATAATGTGGAAGTCCTAAGTTGATAAAGATGGCAAGTTCAATGAGCGCAATTAGGATGAATGGTAGAGAGATACTTTTTTCCACAAGCGCGATGATGATAAAGATTGCCATAATGGAAATTGCGTTGACAACTTTGAAGTCATGGTCGGTTGTTTCAATCATATCTTTCATACATGGTGCTTCACCAATCAACATACCATCATGATCATAGGATTTTAGAATGGTATTTAGTTTACCAACTTGTTGATTGACTTCATCAGAAGCAACCGGATATTTTGAATTCACTAATAATAATTTCCAGTTTTCACTTTGTAATTTAGATTTTACTTCATCCGGAATCATCTCTTCTGGAATGTTTGGTCCAACGATGGATTCTAAGCCTAAGACACAATCGACACCATCGACTTTTTCCATTTCATCAATCATTGTGCGAAGAGTAGAAGAGGATTTATCTGCACTGACTAAGACCATATGAGATGATGCCATATGATAGTCATCAATTAATTTATTGTTTGCTTTCACATAAGCAATATCCGTAGGAAGACATTGTCCAATGTCATAATATACTTCACCATTTGTCTTCTGATAACCATAGAAGGCAGGAGCAAGTAGTAATAAGAAGATTGTAATAAAGATTGGTGCTCGTTTTACTACACGACTAGAGAAGTTTGATAAGTCTTTAATCAATGGTTTATGTTTTGTCTTCTGTAATGGTTTATCTAAAATTAAGATACAAGAAGGTAATAACGTTACACAACCAATGACACCAAGGATGACTCCTTTTGCCATGACGATTCCTAAGTCTTTTCCTAATGTAAAGCTCATGAAACATAGCGCAATGAAACCTGCAACAGTAGTGATCGAACTTCCTAATACCGATGTGAACGTTTTACTGATAGCAATAGACATGGCTTCTTTGTTATCACTACACTTTGTCAATTGTTCATTGTAGCTATGCCATAGGAAGATGGAATAGTCCATGGTAACTGCAAGTTGTAAGACAGCCGATAAAGCCTTTGTGATATAGGAGATTTCACCAAAGAAGTAATTCGTTCCCATATTCAATAAGATGGCCACTCCAATCGAGAATAAGAAGATGAATGGAATTAAGTAAGAATCCATACAAATCATCATGACGATGGTTGCACAAACAACCGCTAAACAAACATAGATGGGCTCTTCTGCTTCACACAACTCTTTTAAGTCGGTAACTAAAGCAGACATACCAGATACGAAACATTGTTTATTGGATAAATGTCGAATGTCTTGAATTGCATGAATCGTTGCATCATCTGATGTAGCAGTATCAAAGAAGACTGCCATCATCGTTGAATTCTCTGTATTAAATGCATCATAAAAATCGGATGGTAAGAGTTCTTTTGGAACACTTGGATCAAACAAAGAATCATACCAGATCACAGATTCTACATGATCAACCGTTTTAATCTTTTTAATTAAATCGGATACATCTTGATCTTTCATATCTTCCACAATGATGAATGAAAAACCACCTTTACCAAAATCATCAAGCAATACGTTTTGTCCTTTGACTGTATCCATATCACTTGGTAGATAATCTAACATATCATAATTGATACGCGTATTTGCCATTCCAAATATGGAAGGAATAAGCAACAAGACCATTGTGACAAGAATTGCGACACGATGCTTCACAATGGATTTTGAAATATTTGTCATATGTTATTCCTCACTTTCTACATGTTTATTGGACTTGAAGGCTTTGCCTTATAAATCTTCACCATGGTAATCATCGTTTGAAGATTGGTGAAACCCTCAAGTAAGAAGGAGACTCCTAATAAGCGAATCATCGATATGCTTTGTAGGATTGGCCGAAATGTTAACACAATGCCAAGAATTGCACAGCCACAAGATAATACAATCGTGATCCACCATGTTGGAATACCAAACTCTTTCGCATCAAGGGAAATCCGAAGTTTAAATAAGCTATCAACGATGATACAAATACCAAATGCCACAAAGAGGATTGTTAAATCGGAACTAGAATGTAGAAGAACTAACAGTCCTACTAAACATAGAAGTAAACCAATTTCAAAATCATACTGAAACGCTAATTGATATAAGTCTTTCGAAACATAACCTAATAACTTCACAAGACCAAATACAATAAAGACGATGGCACATAGATTCTTGCATTCCCATATGATGGATGGTTCCACCAACAACCATGTTCCAAGCAACAATAGAATCAATGAGATGACAATAGAACCAGTCTTTGCATATCTTGAGAAATTGATTGATTGCATCAAAACACCTTCCTTCTTCTCTTTAAACAGTGTTCATTATAGAGACATTCTTTCTATCAAAACATGGGCAATTCCCCCTGAAATGTAAAAAAACTAGACAACTACCTAGTAATTGCCTAGTAAAAAAAGCACAATTTCATCTGAAATCATGCTTTCGTATCATCAATATTATCAATGTGGCTTAGAATGTTGTAGACTAAATCACACATGCGATGTAAGTCTGGTAAGTAGCTTTCGTCTAAATCGTGACTTAACCAATCAATACAAAATCCAAAAAGCATATTCTTAACTGCTTGGTTTCCAATGTAACGTTCGCGCTCATCTAAGGGTAAATCACAAAAGGCTGTATCTGCATATTTTCGAACAACCACATCACACATACGCATCATCTGTGTCTCACACATCTCACGATTCACCGAGTTAAAGATATGTAGCAAGGCTTTCTTATGCATCATGCATAGTTCATAGATTTCATCAATGAAGGGATGCAAAGAATCAAGTGTTGGATATTTATCAATCAACTTGTTGGTCTCTTCCATGATGATTTCTTCTGTCAATGTTGGAATATCACTGAAGTGGTAGTAGAAGGAGTTACGATTAATTCCACACTCTTCTACAATATCTCGAACACTGATTTTATTGAATGGTTTATCGTTTAATAGTTTCATAAATGATAGTTTGATTGCTTGTTTTGTAAAGTTTGCCATTGTTTCACTTCCTAATTCAACATAGTAATTATAAACAAGGAAGGGGAAAGAAGCAAATGAGGGAAGGCGTTATTTTTCTGTCGACCGGTGATAGTAGCAAAAACCCAAGGGGTCGACAGAAGCTTTATTCATGGGGTTATTAGTCATTTTCATGTTATAAAACGATTTTTAATGATTGAAAATTGATGATTTTTTGGTAGGTCGACAAAATAGAATAAAAATATAGCTTTCATAAGGGTTCTGTGGTATAACCTATTTAAGTAGAACCATATTGGAATGTAAATTTATTTAAAGATAGCTGTAAATCGTTGCTTGATTCACATTTAAGTAGAACCATATTGGAATGTAAATGTATTATCGAAATGGTTAAAGATTCCTTTCAAAATATTTAAGTAGAACCATATTGGAATGTAAATTCGGGTGGAATCCATTATTATTTCAAATATCACGATTTAAGTAGAACCATATTGGAATGTAAATGTAATACATGGAGTTGGGATGAATACAAAGATATGGAATTTAAGTAGAACCATATTGGAATGTAAATCTAGAAAACAATACCGGATGGATGGCCAAAATCGCATTTAAGTAGAACCATATTGGAATGTAAATTCGTGTGAAGGTACTAATAAATGGTCACCAAAAGAAATTTAAGTAGAACCATATTGGAATGTAAATTGATATGTGCCGTTCATAGTTCGTCCACTTCCACATTTAAGTAGAACCATATTGGAATGTAAATGTTGTACAATGTTCAATTCTTGCGAAGGGCAAGCCC
>SAMEA104404100__coassemble_1192_pt1 | contig 24449 bp, 19 predicted proteins | sample SAMEA104404100__metabat2_high_PE_039 | metagenome-assembled genome bin SAMEA104404100 (sample SAMEA104404100) | Balaenoptera acutorostrata | reverse complement strand
TCGAAACGAATCAAAAAAGTCAAGAAAGTCCCATTTATGGGGCTTTTTTTCATGTCTAAATAGTTTTTATCATATTTCTCTATATCAATTTATTTAAGTGTAGAATTAACTGATTTAATAAGGAATAATACATAAGATATAGTAAATATACAACATAATATATTTATTTGTTTTATACTACTTATTTCGTGTATTGTTAAAAGGTTTGTTGTGTATTTTTTTAAGCATATATGATAAAATGACATTACTATAGAGTATTGGAGGGATAATCATGGAGCAGACTTTTATAACAGGTCTTGAGATTAAAAAAGTTCGTCATTTAGAGAACATTTTTATTCCTTTAGATAAAACAAAAAGAAAACATTTGATATTTACTGGTAAAAATGGTAGTGGGAAAACGAGTGTATTAAAAGCAATGGTGCAATCATTTGAATGTGTTTCTACCACATTAGCTAGTGTATCGGAAATGAAAGATCACATTTCATATTTAAACAACAGAATTTCTATTCTTAGCGAAAATAAAGATTCTGAACAAACTAGACAAGAAATTTATAATAGTAAAAATGGCTTGAAGGTTTGGGAGGATAAATTAAAACAGATTAACGTATTTTTTGATTTTACATCAGAAGTAGTATTAAAAGAAAATTATGAACAAGGAAATTTTATTTTCGCACATTATGAAGCAGAGCGAGAGGTTCACGTTGAAGAATATAAAAATATTGAAAAAATACAATTTAAAGAAACATATGGTATTCATGATAATCCAGGAACAAAACTTACAAAATATCTTGTAGATTTAAAAGCTACACAGGCTTTCACAAAAGATGATAACAAAGTTAAGAAGATTAGTAAGTGGTTTGATTCTTTTGAAAAAATATTAAAAGTAATTTTTGAAGATGAAAATTTGACATTGGAATTCGATGATGATACATTCCAATTTACTATTCACCAAACTGGAAGAGAGCCATTTGATTTTAATACAATGTCTAGTGGTTATGCAGCGGTACTTGATATTATTAATGATCTTATCATAAGGATGGAAGCAAATTCAGGGCTTCGTACAGAGTTTGACATGCAAGGTATTGTATTGATTGATGAAATTGAAACTCATCTACATTTGGAATTGCAGAAAAAGATACTTCCAATTTTAACTACGCTTTTCCCTAATCTTCAATTTATTATTACTACACATTCTCCATTTATTTTAAGTTCATTAGATAATGCGGTCATTTATGATTTAGAAAATAGAACGCTAGTGGAAAATGGGTTGAATAATTTACCATATGATGGAATCGTAGAAGGATATTTTAAAGCAGATACATTATCAGATGAATTAAGAAGTAAATTTGAAAGATATAAATTCTTAGTTACTAAGGATGAATTATCAGACGAGGAATATGAAGAAATAGATAAACTAGAATTTTACTTAGATGAAATTCCAGATTATTTAGCCAAAGAGCTAACTGCAGAGTATAGTAGATTGAAATTAGAGTTTTCAAATAGGGGGTAATGATTGTGATTAAGATTGAGAGAAATCCTGTTCCACCTCTATCACTATCTATTGAAGCAAAAAAAGCTACAGGACGATATAATAAGTCAGATGTAATTCAGGCATTAAAAGAGGACTCACATGATAAATGTTATATTTGCGAACTGAAGGGTTTATCAGACCCAGAAGTAGAACATTTAAGACCACATCATAATCGTAAAGAAGTTGATAGGGTTTTTGATTGGAACAATTTATTTTATGCATGTCCTCACTGTAATAATTTAAAAAAAGCAACAAAATATGATGATAAAATTATAGATTGTTGTGTGGAAGACCCAGAAGAGTTTTTAGATCAATGTTATCAAGATGGGCATGTAGTTGTGCATAATATTGTGGATGAGGAACGTGCGATTATGACTGCAGAACTTATTCAAGATAGTTTTGAAAAACGTAATACAGGAATTCGAGAAGCGGCATGTCAGCACAGAATTGACTGTTTAGCTGATTCTATGAATGTTTTATATAAAACATTAGAAAAACATAAGGAAATGCCAAGTTCTCAACGTTATATAAAGAGTTTAAAATCTTCGTTAAAAAGAAGTAGTGAGTTTGCAGCATTTAAAAGAAATTATGTAAAAAACCATATTGCAGATTACCCAGATTTAGAAAAGTTTTTATTGTAATGAAAGACTAAAGAAAAATATGCAGACAAGAATTTGGCAACAGCCATAAAGCAATCGTAATACTGTGTGAGAGAATTTCACTTTTACACGGTATTTTTTTTACATTTTAGATGTATAATGGAAGTAATCAAAGAAGCTATTAGGAAAACATGATCGAGGCGATTGAGGATGAAGAAGAGAAATGCATTGACGGGTATGTATAAAGATGCTTATATGCGAATGGAAAAAGAGATTGATCGTAAGCCTTTGAATGGATTTAGTGCAAGAGATGCGCGTGATGAGTTATATACCTATTTATATGGTTTAGAACAAGAGCAGAAAGACATCGAACAAGATGCCATCATTCTACAACGATTGTTAGAAAACAAAGTGTATGAATCACGCAAAGAACGTCTTTTATTATGGTTTGTTTGTCCAATGGTTTATATTGCATGTATGTTGGTTTTGGATTTACTTACGGGTGAAGAGGGAATTTCATCCTATGAAATCTCTACAGCAATTCCTACGAGCATTCTACTAAACATGGTTCTCATTGAGAGAAAATATCATACTTCAGGTCGATTTATCATATATGTGCTTGTTATTTTTGCACTCGCAACCGTTGTGATGTTGATAATTCCTGACTTTATGATACCGATGAGTCCGATGATGTATGTGATTGCAATCCTTATTTTCGTAGCAATTTTTTTGCTTGTATCAAGGATGATCAAACAGGATTATAAGAAATCTAAGCAGAAAAAAAGTTAAGTAATGCTTTTTTGGTGGAAAATTATTTGATATAGGATGAGAAGATTTAAATTCTTCTCATTTTTTTATAATTTGAGGAATGTTGTTGTATCACAACAGTTAAAATATGTGGAAAACTTAAATATGAAGGGTATTTGTTGAATATTCGATAAAAGATTAGTTTTATACTCTATATAAGCCTATTTTATTAATCTAATGAAAAGGTTTTCAATTATTTCTTTTTGGAAATGTTTCAATTTTAGAAAATTTTCATGTTACAATGCATGCAACAGATACAAGACAAAGGAGGTATTCATATGAACGTAAAAGATAAACTCTTGTATGCTGCAGTAATTACTGCGATGGGTGTAACAATGGTACCCACTAATGTTTACGCTTTAGAACAGGATAATCAGGTAATTGTGGAAAACAAAGAAGGCGAAGCCAATACTGTTCAAACCACTGATGAAACGAAAAATCAAGTGAGTGAAGATGGAGACAAAAAAGAAGCAACTGTTAAAATCAGCCTTAACTATGAGAAAATCGGTGGATTGATCTTAGATCGCAATGGACAGGAAATTAAAGAAGATTTCACAGTTAAGAAAGGTGAAAGTGTAACCTTACAATTCCATCCAAGAAGTGGCTATGTAAACACTGCTATTTTCTTAAATGAGAAAGAAACGGGAGAAACGTATAACATTACATTTGTTGCGAATGAAGATACCATGGTTGGTGCTCACTTCGATCGTGCTGAAATTAAAGCTACATTAGATAAATCTAGTAAAGATTTTGGTGATGTAAACGAAGGTTACAAGAAAGTAAAAGCACAACAAATCATTTTAACAAACACTGGTAATGATTATATGTTAGTTAAAAAACCGACATCTAAGAACTATGAAATTGGTGCAATGGGACTTGTTGGTGTCAATATTCCATCGGAATTGAAAGACGCTAAGATTCTTTGCTTAGAACCAGGTGAAGCATTAGCTTTCGATGTTCGTCCAAAAGATGGATTAAAACCTGGTAAATACAATGAAAAATTATCAATCATGGTAGGCTTTGATGATTCTGAAGCAGTGAAACCAGAAGATAATATTAAAACAGTAGGTGCTACTTTAGCATTAGACTTTGAAGTAAAAGCAGCGAAAAAAGTAGCCGATGGTAATATTCCACAAACAGGCGATGATACACCAGTTGGATTGTTAGCAGCAATGTTAGCGATGAGTGGACTTGGAATCGTTGAATTAAAACGAAGAAACAAAGTAATGAATCATGAATAATCATGCATTCATAGCAATGACTTTTTAGTAAATTTTAGTAATCATTTTAGTAGTAAGAATACATGTTCGTTATTTTATACAATTATAATAATTCTTGATGAGAGGATGTAAAAGTCCTCTCATTTTATTGTGATATTCATGATTTATTAAGGAAAAAGAAGAGTAGAAATGGTATCATTAACTTGTGCTAATAGCAAGAAAGACAAAATTAGAATGATAGATAAGAAAGAAGGAAATTGGATATGAAACAGAAACCATGGATAAGTATACTAATCTTGATTGGATATTGTATCCCATTTTCATTTTTAGGAATGTATGGGGATGTGATGCATGGAACGATGCATCTCTATATAGGAATGATCCTTGGGTTTGCCTTGTTGTGCTGGGCTTGTATCAAGACGCATACTGTGAGTGTCTTGCTTATTGGAAATGTATTGTCATGGGGAAGTTCTACATTCTGTTTGCATCTGCTTCAAACGCTAGAATGGAAACGATATTTTAAACCATATACAACCTCTCATTTATTAATTTTGATATCTGCAATTGCTTTTATTCTACAAATCATCGTGTGGATATTGATCAAAAGCGAGTAGTTAAGATAGTACGACATGCGTACTATTTTTTTGTTTTCAACAAGTAAAATCAATGTATTCATTATCTAATTTAACTGTATATTTATAGAAAAGGTATTTTTTGTGGTTAATTATCACAAAATTAACATAATTGACTATGTAAACGGTTGCAAAGGCCAAAATTATGTGATAAGCTAATCGCGTAAATATGGGATGAGCATATTTATCAGATGTGAAGGGTTCATTTAATACCAATGTTTCATAAAATAAGTAGAGCATTTTATGTCATACAAAAGGAAAGATGAGTCATTCACTTTATTTATGATTAAGGGAAAAGGAGATTAGAAAACATGGATTTTGTTAAAAGATTAGGACTATCTGTTTTATCTTTAGCAACTGCATGGGCAACTGTGTTACCGGCACAGATGAACGTGTTTGCTGCTGAACAATTCAGTGGTCAGTTGACAACAGTAACTTCTGTTAAAGCAAATGACAATGTAGTAGACGTCAAATTTAATGATGGTGCAGTTAGTGGTAAAATCACTTTCTTAGAAGATGGAATCTTCCGTTATAATGTAGATCCTAAAGGTGAATTTTCTGAATATGCAACACCAAATGAAGAATCACACACTGCAACAATTCAAGCACAATCTGATAACTCTAACAAATACTCTCATCCAGCTGCTAAAGTTACCGATAAAGGAAACACTTTCGAAATTAGCTCTACTGCGGCAACAATTGTCTTAGACAAAAAAACAGCCAAAATGTCAATCAAAAACAAAGCAGGCGAAACAATCTTAAGTGAAGCTGCTCCATTGACAATTGGTAAATCAACTGTACAAAAATTAAGTACAAGCGATGATGAATATTTCTTCGGTGGAGGAACTCAAAATGGACGTTTCTCTCATAAAGGAAAAACAATCAACATTGTGAACGAAAGTTCATGGGTTGATGGAGGAGTATCATCACCAAACCCATTCTATTGGTCATCAAAAGGATATGGTGTGTTAAGAAACACATTCCAACCTGGTAAATATAACTTTGCCGATGGTCAAAATGATGTGGATGCAGTTCACTGGGAAAAAGAATTTGATGCTTACTATTTTGTATCAAATGATAATAATGCTGCTGATATTGCTAAAACATTATTAAATGGATATTATACGATTACAGGTAACCCAATGTTATTACCTGAATATTCATTCTATTTATCACACTTAAATTGCTATAATCGTGATGGATGGCGTGAAGCTAAAGAAGGCGATCGTAATACTTGGGAATTAGAAGATGGAAAAATCTATAAAGAATTAGGTCAAGGTGCTGGATATGAAATTCCTGCTGATATTTATGCTGAAACATTAAACAATGAAGGACCTAGCGTAGATGCTTCAAACTTCCATGGTATTGTGAATGAAGATACTCGTAAATTCTCTGCTCAAGCGGTTATTGATGGATATGCAAACAATGACATGCCATTAGGATGGTTCTTACCAAATGATGGTTATGGATGTGGATATGGACAAAATGGTTACTATCAAAAACGTGCTGAAGGTGAAGATATGACTCGTATGACTCAAGTTGTTGACGCAAACGTTGCCAACTTGAAAAAATTCACTGAATATGCTGAAGCACATGGTGTACGTACAGGTTTATGGACACAAGCTGCTTTAACTCCTGAAGATAGTGAAAAAGACTCTCGTTACAATGGATTCCAAAACTTACGTGACTTCAACAAAGAAGTTAACGTTGCTGGCGTTTCAGCTTTAAAAACTGACGTTGCTTGGGTAGGTTGGGGATATTCTATGGCTTTAAACTCAGCAAAAGATGGATATAACATTTTAGCTACATCTGGAAAACGTCCTACTGTAGTTGGATTAGACGGATGGGCTGGTACTCAACGTTATTCTAGTATTTGGACTGGTGACCAAACTGGTGGAAACTGGGAATACATTCGTTTCCATATTCCAACATACATCGGACAAAGCTTAGCTGGTAACCCTAATGTTGGTAGTGATGTTGATGGTATCTTCGGTGGAAGCAACTTAATCACAACTCGTGACTTACAGTTCAAAACATTCACTCAAACAATGTTAGATATGGATGGTTGGGGAGCTATTCCTAAAAAACCATATATTGGTGCAGAACCATATACATCAATCAACCGTATGTATTTAAAATTAAAAGCACAATTAATGCCTTATATCTACACTGCTGCTCATGAATCAGTTGATGGACTTCCAATGATTCGTGCAATGTTCTTAGAAGAAGCAAACCCATATACTTATGGAACACAAACACAATATCAATTCATGTTTGGTGATAACTTCTTAGTTGCTCCAATTTATCAAAACACTGCAGCTGATGAAATCGGTAACGATATTAGAAATAACATCTACTTACCTGGAACTTCAGATACATGGATTGATTACTTCACAGGTAAACAATATGCTGGTGGACAAGTTGTAAATAACTTCGATGCTCCTATTTGGAAATTGCCTTTATTCGTTAAGAATGGTGCAATCATCCCTATGTACGAAGACAACAACAACCCAATGGCTATTACTGAAACAAACAAAAAAGGTTTAGACAAAACAAGAAGAATCGTTGAATTCTATCCTTATGGAACAACATCTTATGACTTAGTTGAAGATGATGGTATCTCAATGGATCTTGAAAAAGACGGAACTCGTAACTATGGTGGAAAAGTTTCTACTCATATGACAAGTACTGTTAAAGATGGTAAAGCTACATTAACTGTAGAAGCATCTAAAGGTTCTTATGAAGGTTACGATTCAAATAGACATTCTACATTCGTAGTTAACGTTTCTAAACGCCCAACTAGCATCGTTGCATTCAACGGAACTACAAACGTAAATGTAAAAGAAATTGCTACATTAGCTGAATTCGAAAGAGCTGCTGCTAACAATGAGGCTGGATGGTATTATGATTCTACTCCAAACCTAAACAAATATGCTAAAGAAGGCGAAGAATTCGCTAAAACTGAAATCGAAACATCTCCTAAATTATTCGTTTCTTTCCCTAAAACTGATGTCAATGCTAACAAACAAACATTAGTTCTTGAAGGATTTGCTAACGATGGCGATGTAATGAAAGATCAAGTAAACAAAGATTTAACTGTTCCTGCTAACGTAAAAGTTGGAGAAATTACTCCTACAACTGTTGACTTAAGCTGGGATCAAGTAGAAGGTGCTACTACTTATGAAGTATTAGTAGATGGTATCTTAAATGCAACTACAACAAATTCTTACAAACATGTAGATTTACCTTATGACACTACTCATACTTACAAAGTACGTGCTAGAAATGCTGAAGGATATTCTGCATGGAGTGATGAAGTAAGTGCTAAAACATTTAAAGACCCATGGAGAAACGTCGTTGATCCAGTAAGCTATAGTGGAGTTCAAGGAACTTGGGGAAGTGTTGAAAATGCATTTGATTACAATATTATAGATTCTGGATTCCAAGCTAAGATGTTAACTGATGAAAAAGCTATGATCTTAGACTATGGTAAAGGTTACTTAGCTGATAAATTCGTATTCTCAGTATTCGCATTTGGAAATGGTATTAACTATGGTGGTAAACCAACATCTATGGACGTTTCAATCAGTTTAGATGGTGTAAACTGGGAAAAAGTAGTGGAAGGATTCAAATTTGACTTCTCAGATTGGAATGCTGAAACAAATCCATCAACAGTTATTCAATTAAGTAAAGAAAACGATGTTAAGAAAACTCGTTTCATCAAATTATCTAATATCCAAACAGGATCAACAACATTCTCTGCAAACGGATTACACTTACACAGAGTTGACGAATCTAAACCATTCGCAGTCGGAAGTATCGCAATCCAAGGTAGAGATGAAGTTACTGATGCTGACTACACAAACCTTAAAAACTACAAAGGTTCATCTGTTAAAGATCACCCAACATTTGACGCACAAGTTAAAAAATATGCATTAGATATCAACAACAACGATGTTTATGATGTATATGACTATGCATTCACATTATTCAAATTGAATGGTGGAACAAAACAAAAAGGAAACGTAAGTGGAGACATCACTTTAGTTCCTAGTAAAAAAGCTGTTAAAGCTGGTGAAACATTCACAATTAACGCAAAAGCTTCTCAAGTTAAATACTTAAATGCATTTGGTGGAGTATTAAATTACGATCCAGCAGCAATTAGCATTACTGGTGTGAAACAAGCGGAAGTAGTTTCTCAAATGGAAAACTTAACAGTTGATAAACAATACAAAGATGGTACAGCATTCTATGACTTAGCATTCGTAAATAATGGTGATCAAGAATTGTACAAAGGTAGTGATGTATTAGCTACAATCACAATTAAAGCAAACAAAGATATCGCAGATACTACTACAGTATTCGATACTCAAAGCTTAATGGCAATTGGACCAAACTACAAAGTATCAACAGGTGTTGTTGAAGAAATCAAAGTTACCGAATATAAACAAGAAGACTTCAACATTACAATGACAAACAAATTCTTACCAACTGATGATGGTAAAAACGTTGAAAAATTAATTCAACAAAAATCTTATGATAACTTATTCAACAATGTAAAACATTACTCTGATGGACAAGTATTCGAATTCTTATGGAACTATGATGCAAACTTCGTAGATGGAAAATTCCCAGAATACGTTACATTACCAACTACAATTCACTTTGAGTTTAAAGATGCTGCTAAATTAACAAAAGTTGATCTATACAACCGTGAAAGCGGAAATGGTTCAATCAATAGCATCGAAGCTGTTGTACGTTTCGTTGATGGAACTACTCAAGAATTCAAAGGTGGAGACTTCAATAAGAAAGCTGCTAAATATAGTTTCGTATTAAGCCGTGAAAACGCTGGTAAAGAAGTTGCTGGTGTAGATATTACTCCATTAACTGCAGATGGTGAACAAATGTTAACAATCTGTGAAATCGACTTCTTAGATATCGTAAACGTAGATGCAGATAAAGCTGAATTGAAGAAACAAATCGCTGTTGCTGAAGAAATCGTTGCTAATATCGACAACTACATCCCTTCAACAGTTGAAGGATTAGCTACATTATTAGAAGAAGCTAAACTTATCGATGCTTACGGAAATGTTAAACAAGCTGAAATTGATAAAGCTGCTGCTGACTTAGCTGAAGCAAATGCAAAAGCAAGCTTAAAAGCAAACAAAGAAGCATTACAAGCTGAAATCGATCGTGCAAGCAACATCGATGCTACATTATATACTCCTGAAACAGTAGAAGTATTAAAAGAAGCATTAAGTGCTGCGAATGCAGTAAATGATGATCCAGAAGCATTACAAGAAGAAGTAGACGCTGCTACAGAAATCTTAATCTCTGCAGTGGAAGGATTAGTGGAAGCGGAAGGTGAAAAACCAAATCCAGATAAACCGGATCCAGAAAACCCTGATCCAGAAGTGAAACCGAACCCTGATAAACCAGGTACAGATGACAACACAAAACCAGAAAACAAACCTGAAGTTAAACCTGAAGGTGACAAAGAAGAGAAACCAGTTCCTCCTACAGGAGATACTACTCCTTATGGATTATTATGGAGCTTATTTGGAATTGCTGGTGTTGCTGTATTAGCAGCTGCTAAAAAAAGTAAAAAAGCTTAATTCACTGTTCTAAATGAAGGTGAGGAATCGTAAGGTTCTTCACCTTTTTCTACAATACTAACTTGCATCCTATAAGAAAGCATTGTACGATAAGAAAGATATAAATATAGAAAGGCGGAACGTGTTTATGAAAAAAATAATCCGTTGCATGATGGCATGTTTTTTGATTCTGTTGAGTGCAGGATGTCAAAAACAATCCTATTTAGAAGAACATGCGAATCAGACCATCATTGAAGATGTAGAAGATCATGATGAAGAAATTATGCAAAACTTAAAAGATGAAATTAAACCCTATCAAAGAGATTCAGCAAAGGGAAGCATCGCTTCCATTACGCTTGATGAGCTAGAACAAAAACTACAAAATCAAGAGACATTTAGCGTTTGCTTTGTCACGACCTATTGTACGGCCTGTCAAAGTTTTCATGAGATCTTAGATACATACTTATTGAATCATCATGTAAACTTATATCAAGTTGTTTTAGATGAAGAAGAAACATCAACAGATGAAACAGCTACTCGCGTACAAACTTATTTCAAAGAATTTCATACAACACCAGGCATTTTCTATGTGGCGAATGGTAGAAATGTAAGTTATTACGATACGGCTCTTTATGGTGTCAATGAAGAATTGTTTGATATTTGGGTGCAACAAAATCAAATTGATAAAGTGAAGGAGTAATTGCTCCTTCTTTTTTTATAGAGATAATCGTATATATTGAAATTAAAACAAAATGTGGATAAAATAGAACGTATCAGGGGAGGGCACATATGAAAAAGATAAAAGTTGTGATGATCAGTGATGTCCATCGTTATTATGATGGTATTACAAAAGTATTAGAACAAGAACCACAGGCTGATATGTATCTTGATTTAGGGGATAATTTTTGTGGAGATGAGCCAACACCAATCTTTAAGTCACAGTGGACAAGTATCAAAGGAAACAATGATGCGCCATACTTTCCAAAGCAACGAGATTTCACCATCTTTGGTAAGCATATTCGCATGTTGCATGGTGATCAATTGTTTTGGTGTTATGCCACAATCAACGAATTTTACGATTACATGAAACGAGAACAGGTGGATATCTTATTGTTTGGCCATACGCATCAAAGATTTGCTGATGTGGAAACCGATGGCAATGGAAAAGTGACAAGAGCTATTTATAATCCAGGAAGCATTGGTCGCCCTCGTGAATTAGACTTGAATATGAAGAGTCAAGGATCCTATGCAGTGTTAACCTTTTATGAGGATGGAAGCATTCAACACGAGTTTAAAACAATTGATATACGCCATACCTAATGGAGAGTATTTATGGCAAAAAAAATGATTTTATGGAAGTCTTTTTATGAGGGTTATACCTATCATGATCAACATCTAAGCATGAGCTTGATTGAGCGTCTTGTAGACATGGATCATGATGAAGTCATGGAAGTGATCGATGATGTAACTAGTGATGATGAAAGTCTAGCACAAGCATTATTGATGCATGCCATAGCGGAAGGCGTGCCTTTCACAAGTAAAGATTTCATCGAATTATATGATTGTTTTTATGATGAATCGTACTTATATGAAGGATTAAAACGTTTATCGAAGACGTTCACAAAGGAAGATTATCAAGCTTTAGGAAATGTTTTTGATTTAGATAAGATCAAAGATTACATTCCAGCTTCTACTTCAAGCATGGATGAAGATTTTTCACAAGTTGAGCGCATCATTGATGGGCTTGATGAAGTGCTTGCCTATTTGATGCAAGCGTTAGAAGATTTAAAACAAGTCGTATCTGGTGGTATCTTTGATGCGATGCAAAGCAATCTGATTCTATCAAGTGGAAAGTATGCGTTTCAAGCATCTGCACAAGCAAATATAGAGTATGCGAAAGCAATACTAGAAGATCTAGAAGTGGATATCAAAGAGCTACAAGCCATCTATAAAATAAAGGGATCGTTTTCTATTTTAGTGGCACTGACGGATATCATGCAAGGATCGATCGTATTAAAAAATTGTACGATTTATCAAGCAGCAAAGACAGGGAAACAGTTGTTAAAAGTAGTAAAGAAACTAGAAAAAGCAAGGAACGCGTTCGTTGTAGAAGATCATAAAAAAGATGATAAAAGATGAAGTTTATCATCTTTTTTTATGGTTGATGGTTGAACTGTCCATCAACTATTGACATGTTTTTTCATTTATAATATGATGTGCTTGTTTTTATGAAAAACAGAAAAAGAAAGAAAAAAGAAGAGTAAAAAAAGAAAGAAAGTGGGTATTGTTTGATGTTTCAAGAGTTATTATCGAATCTGAATAGTTTTCTGTATAGTTACATTTTGATTTTTTTATTAGTTGGAGCAGGGCTATATTTTTCCATTCGAACAGGCTTTGTACAACTGCGTTTATTAAAGGATGCCATTGCAGCCTTAAAAGAAAAGGGAAGTGATACAGAGAGTGGTAAATCTGTTTCCTCTTTTCAAGCATTGATGATTTCTACTGCTTCAAGAGTAGGGACTGGAAACATTGCAGGGATTGCGACAGCCATCGTAGCTGGTGGTCCTGGTGCAGTTTTTTGGATGTGGATCATGGCTTTAATCGGCGGTGCTTCGGCGTTTATCGAGAGTACGCTTGCACAGGTATATAAAGTGAAAGATGGTGAAAACTTTCGTGGAGGGCCCTCTTATTACATCGAGAAAGCCTTGCATGCTCGTTGGTTAGGAATTGTCTTTGCTATCTTATTAATTTTATGTTTTGCATATGGATTTAATGGCTTACAATCCTTTAATATGTCGAGTGCATTAGAATATTATATTCCAAATTATAGTGATTCCATCTATCCTGTCATCGTAGGACTAGTACTTGCGATTGCGAGTGCCTTTGTCATCTTTGGTGGAGTTCATCGCATTAGCTTTATCACATCGGTTGTTGTACCAGTCATGGCAATCATTTATATCTTGATGGGATTATGCATCACTGCTTTAAACTTAGAACGTTTACCAGATATGTTTGCGATGATCTTTGAAGGTGCCTTTGACTTTCAAGCAATCTTTGGTGGGTTTGCTGGAAGCACGGTGTTAATTGGGATTAAACGTGGGTTATTTTCCAATGAAGCAGGTATGGGGAGTGCACCAAATGCAAGTGCGAGTGCACATGTTTCTCACCCTGTAAAACAAGGGTTAGTACAAGTGCTATCAGTGTTTATTGATACGTTGATCATTTGTAGTACAACAGCCTTTATCTTATTGATGTCAGGAGTAGAAGGTACTCCACAAGTATTAGATGGGATTCCTTATGTGCAAGCAGCTTTACATGCAAATGTTGGAAACTTTGGTATTCACTTTGTGACCTTTGCCATCTTTGCCTTTGCCTTTACTTCCTTGATTGGAAATTACTACTATGCGGAATCAAACATCTTATTCATCAAGAATAATAAGAAGTTATTATTTGTCTTCCGTCTTACTTGCTTGGTTGCGATTTTCTTTGGAGCGCAAGCAAACTTTGGTTTGGTATGGAACTTAGCCGATGTCTTAATGGGACTGATGGCCTTAGTTAATATTTCTGTGATCTTATTACTTGGAAATACGGCTTGTAAAGTATTGCATGATTATAGCGCACAGAAGAAAGCTGGAAAAGATCCAGTGTTTAAAGCAAAAGATGTTGGAATTGACAATACAGATTGTTGGGAATAGTAAAAAAATGGTGTTAATGTGCACCATTTTTTCTTTCTTTGAGTGAGTGGACAACCATGCCTGTTAAAGCAAAGAGTGCTAATGTATTTGGGATGACCATCATATTATTAAATAAGTCTGTTAGTTCCCATACAAAGTCATTCGATACTAATGTTCCTGTAAAGATAAATAACAATGAGATGATGGAATAAATGGGAATGGCTTTTTTACCAAAGAGATAAGCAATGTTGATTTTTCCAAACATATTCCAACTGATGGCAGTAGAGAAGGAGAAGAATAATAAACAGATGGCAACAAAGGCTGCTCCAATTTGATCACCCATGACACTGCTGAAGGCTGCTTGCGCTAAGTTTGTTTTGTTTAAAACGGTTTGTGCAGCGGCTGCTCCACAGGCATGAAGAGGACCATCGCTAGTATATAATGTGGAGATGATGACTAGGGCATTTAACGTTAGCACCACAAAGGTATCTAGGAAGACTCCAATGATGGCAACAACGCCTTGTTCATGTGGATGCTTCACATCGGCTTGTGCATGGGCATGGGGAGTCGAACCCATACCTGCTTCATTCGAGAAAAGTCCTCGTTTTGCCCCTTGAGAGATGGTTTCTTTTAGTGCATAACCAAAGCTTCCACCAATGATGGCCTGTGGTGAAAAGGCATAGCTGATGATCATTGAGAATGTCTCTGGAAGATATGCAAGACGGTTCAACAAGATGAAGATTGCACCACTTAAGAAGATGATGGCCATGATGGGAACAATCTTTTCCACAATGGTAGCTAAGCGGTGTAGATCAGATAAGAATACAAAGCCACAGGCGATGATTAAGATGATACCGATGAAGACAGGTGGAATGTGGAAGGCTGTTTCAAAGGTTGAACTAATGGAGTTTGCTTGTACCATGCAACCCATGAAGCCAAGAGCAAAGACGATGGCAATCGCAAAGAAAGCAGCCATGTATTTCCCAAGTTTTCCTTTAAAAGCAGTACGAATATAGTACACTGGCCCACCATAAATCGTTCCATCTTTTTTAACTACTCTTGTCTTTAATGCAAGCGTTGCTTCAGCATAAATGGTAGCCATGCCAAAGAAGGCGATGACCCACATCCAAAAGATGGCTCCAGGTCCACCAATCAAAATTGCTCCACTTGAACCAACGATGTTACCAGTTCCTACTTGTGCCGCAATGGCCGTTGTCAATGCTTGAAAGGAACTCATTCCGTGTTGTTCTTTTTTTCCTTTTAATGTGATACTACCAAATACCTGTTTGAATCCTTCTTTAAAACAGCGTACTTGGACAAACTTTGTTTTCCATGTATACCAGATACCAACACCTAATAATAAGAATACTAATAGGTAGTTTGATAAGTAAAGGTTGATATCGCATACGATTGGGTATAAAAATTCTTCTATTGCTTTAAACATGTTTTTCCTCCTAAAAAAACAAACGGAGCTGCTTTTAAAAAGCCGCTCCGAAGAAGATAGGTTTCGATCAATACAAAAGAAAAAATGCTTTGTATCATCACTCCGTCCTTTTACCTGAGAGATTCAGTGTTTACCACCTTGCACCTTCGGTACTCAATATGAGCTTCTCCAGAGTTACATCCATTTTTAGTCCTCGTCTTTCTAGACGCCTGAGAGTGTTACTCCTTCGGCAGGCTTGCGCCATTCCCCTAAAAACTTCGTTTGTTTCAATTTTTATTACTGCGATAGATTATCACAAATGATAGACATCTGTCAATGATTCGAAAACAAAAAAATAAAAAAAGCTAACTATTTGTTAGCCTTGATTTGTGATTGTGGACATTGATGTTCAAAATTCCATGGATCTTTTTTAAACGATTGATCCGCAAATGGAATAAAGATGGATAAGATACCAAAGATGGCAAGAATCCAACAGTACCAAATGTTTGGAATGATATCAATTGGGGTGATCATGATGCCTTGGGCATTGCTTAAAGATGTCGCAATTAAGAGTTGGGCACCATAGGGAATGATCCCTTGTAGAACACAAGAGAAGATGTCAAGCAAGGATGCAGTTCTTCTTGGATCGACTTTAAACTCATTGCTGATATCTTTGGCAACTGTACCGCTGACGACGATGGCAATCGTGTTATTTGCCGTTGCGCAATCCGTAAGAGAAACAAGGGATACGATACCAAGCTGTGCCGATTTGTTTCCTTTGATATGTTTTTTTAAGGTTGTAATCAACCAAGTAATACCACCGTTATGTGTGATTAAACTTGACATTCCACAGCATAATAACGTTAAGAAGAAGACTTCATTCATGCCTGTAAATCCAGTGTAGATGGATTGGGCGAAGGTGAAAATATCAATGGTATTAGATGCAAGGCCAATCAGTCCTGCACTAAAAATTCCAATGGTTAATACCACAAAGACGTTCATTCCACTGATGGCTAAAAATAGCACAAGTAGATAGGGAATGACTTTGATGATATCATAATCTAATTTCTCAATGACAGGAGCAACTTCTGGTCTTCCTGCAATCAATAAAAAGAGCAGGGTAAGAATGGCAGCAGGGAGTGCAATTTTTACATTCACTCTGAATTTATCACGCATTTCAACGCCTTGTGAGCGTGTGGCAGCGATGGTTGTATCGGAGATGATGGATAGGTTATCTCCAAACATTGCCCCACTGATACAAGCGCCAAGCATCAATGTGGTACTAATACCGCTTTTATCGGCAACTCCTACAGCGATTGGAACAATCGCACTAATGGTTCCCATACTAGAACCTGTAGCGGTTCCCATAAAAGCAGAGATGACAAATAGTCCAGCTGCTAGGATGTTCACTGGAATAAAGCTTAATCCTAGGTTGATGGTAGAATCAAGACCTCCCATCGCAGTTGCGACTCCAGAGAAGGCACCAGCTAGTAAATAGATCATCAACATGGTTAGAACATCTTCATTGGCTGCTCCATGTGCAAAGATTTTGAAACGTTCATTGACGGATCCTTTGGTTAGGGCAAAGGCTACGAGTACTGCAATAAACATGGCGGTTACAGAAGGAAACTGATAAAAGGCAAGTTCGCTTCCTTGACTTTGAAGATATAAACCAGCACCAAGATAAATCGCAACAAAGACGAAATAAGGGAAGAGGGCAAGTGCACGTCCCTTTGTTGGTTTTGTTTCTTTCATAATCGAAACTCCTTTTCTAAAAATCTATTCTATAGATTAGACTCTTATTATAACAGTTATCCACATATACTCAATAATAGAATGATACTTATATAGAAAAGCAACAAAAAAAGATAGTAAGAATGAAAACTTACTATCATTTAAGCTTATGCTTTGATTCCTACAAAGGCTTTTTTTGATGCTTTTTGTAAGATGGAAAGCAGGATTGGAACAACAATCCATGCACAAATGAGTGTGATGACATTATAGCCTAAGTTATAATTTAAAGAGAAGATCCAAGCAGTGATGGTTCCAGCAGCATCGCCTTCAGGAAACCAGAAATAAGCACCAGCTAAGACATGGCTTGCATATTTGATCAACATACCACCTACGATACCAACATAGACATTTGATACTTTGATCTTACCAAGATGAATGTGTGGGAATGCTGCAGCAAGTCCTACACCAAGCATAGGAACGATGTAATCCAAGGCTGTTTGCATCGGTGTCACAATGTAATTGCTTAGTCCAAAGAACATTCCAACCACCCAACATAAAAGGCCGGTGATCATGCCATCTTTCCATCCTAGATGATAACTTGCAACAAAGATGGCAAGAACGGTTAGCTCTAGCGTTCCTCCATTTGGCATGTTTGGTAGGAATTCCGTGCAATAGTTTAAGACGATTCCTAACGCTGCATAAAATGCGATAAATACAAATTCACTAGTTTTCTTGTTCATAAAAAAAACACCTCCATGTGAGGCGTAAGAAAAACAAATCTAGACGACAAAAAATAGATCTGACTCCCTACGCTAGTATTAACTAGATCAGGTCATAAGGGATTATTCATAATGAATATCTCAGCACATAGCACCCCTGTCATGACTAAGTATATTATAACAAAAATAGAACATTTTTCTAGGCAAATACATAAGAAAATGTGATTTTGTCAAATCACTTAGAAAATAAACAAGAATGTGATAAGCTAAAGGATAAAGAGGGTGGTTATCAGATGAAAAAAGCAAAGGTTATAACGAGATGGATCAAGCGATTGTTGATCTGTTATCTTGTATTTGTATGTGTGTTTGCAATCGGTATTTACTATATCCCAAAGCATACATTCGCAACCATGGATCCATCGACCTATTATCAAGAAGATGTCGGGTGTGATCGTGTTGTCTTAGTCGAACATCCACAAGAGGCTTTTTCTCGAAGAGTGGAATTGATTCGCAGTGCAAAGAAGACGCTTGATGTCTGTTATCATAATATAAAAAAAGGTGAAAGTGCAGACTGCTTTGTTGGTGAGTTGATACAAGCAGCTGATCGTGGTGTGCATGTTCGTGTGCTTTTAGACGATGTTTTAGGTGGCTTACAAGGCGAGCATAAGAATCTAAAGCTTGCGTTACTGTCACATCCAAACATTGAATATCGTGGCTATAATCCGATTCATCTACTCAAACCATGGGATTTTCATGTTCGCTTGCATGATAAATTTATCATTGCCGATGATGCTGCGATGATGCTTGGTGGAAGAAACATCGGGGATGAATACTTTGATCCACCATATTATGATGGAAAGGTGACCAATGATCGTGATGTACTTGTTTTAAATACAAAGGCAAATACAAAACAAAGCAAGGATAGTGTGCTTGCGGATGGAGCATTTTATATGAATGAATTGTGGACTTCAAATCGCACAGCACCACAAGAAGAATTATCAAACAAAGAACTTGAAGAAGGAAAACAAGCACAGAGCGATGCAAAAGCGATTTGCAATCGATGGCAAAAAGAATACAAAGATTATTATTTTCCTAAGGAAACGATGGAACATGTGTCATTACCAACTCATCAAGTATCGCTTCTACATAATCCACTAGATGGTTATAAGAAAGAGCCTGTGGTTGGAGCAACGGTTTGTAATTTATTAAAAAATGGCAAGGATATCATCATTCAAACACCCTATGCGACAGCAAATAAATATTTGTTGCACGCGTTAAAGATGATTGCCCATGATGCGGATGTAACCTTGTTGACAAACTCTTTAGCATCCTCTCCAAATTATCCAGCGTTTTCAAACTATATCACACAGCGAAAAAAATTTATTCAAACAGGTGTTAACATCTATGAGTATCAAAGCAAGGATTCCATTCATGGAAAAACATGTCTTGCGAATGAGCGCTTATCTATTGTTGGTTCCCTGAATTTAGATGATCGAAGCTTATATATTGATACCGAGTCAGTACTTGTGATTGATAGTAAACCATTTTATCAACAACTGCATCAAGAGATGCGTCAACTAATAGATGATAGTGCCTTCGTCATGCCAGATAATACGTATGATCCAAATGCACAGGGGATTGTTGAGGTATCCTTTGGTAAGAAGTGCATGATGTGGGTAGTATCCATCTTCTCTCGTATGTTTCAATGTTTAATCTAGATAAAAAAGAGTGTTTACAGCAGAATTAAGAATATGCTATAGTGGAAACTGCTTGTAAAGGAGAATTTCTATGACACTGACACAGTTACGCTATGTGAGTATGATTGCCGATAAATTAACATTTAGTGAGGCTGCCAAAGCCTTGTTTATCACGCAGCCAAGTCTTACTGCCGCAATCAAAGATTTAGAAGAAGAATTGCATATTACGATTTTTCATCGTACGAATAAAGGAGTCACCCTGACAAACAAAGGCGAAGAGTTTTTAGGATATGCAAGACAAGTCTTAGAACAAATGCAATTGATTGAAGAAAAATACAAAGAAACGACAGCAAGAAAACAGCAGTTTTGTGTATCTGCCCAGCATTATTCCTTTGTGGTAGAAGCCTTTGTGGATTTATTAAAACAATATGAACATGAGAAGTATGACTTTCGTATTCGAGAAACACAGACTTATGAAATTATTGAAGATGTCGCAAAATTAAAGAGTGAGATTGGTGTTCTCTATCTTAATGATGATAATAAAACGATCATCATGAAAGAGTTAAAACGTCATGAATTAACCTTTTATCCCTTGTTTCGTGCAAAACCACATGTCTTTTTAAGCAAAGATCATCCATTGTCAAACAAGACATCGATTTGCTTAGAAGAGCTTGCGAACTATCCTCGACTTTCTTATGAGCAAGGTGATCACAATGCATTTTATTTCTCCGAAGAAATCTTAAGCATGTTAGAATGTGATAAAGAAATTATTGTGCGAGATCGCGCAACACTATTCAACCTGTTGATTGGTTTACATGGCTATACCATTAGTAGTGGAATCATCAGTGAAGCCTTGAATGGGGAAAACATCATATCCGTTCCTTTGGTGGTGGATGATTATATGGAGATTGGCTATGTGGTTCATAATCGCATGATTCCAGGACCCTTGATGAAACAATATATCGAATACCTACATTTTCATGTATCAACGATGCAATATGAACATCCTTAGGGATGTTTTTTTCATTATAGGTTAAAACTATCGTGAAGTGTTTGTGATAACTATTTTACGAACAAGACGAATGTCGTTATAATAGCTTCATCAAAACAAACACAAGGAGGAAGGAATATGTTACATATTAAATATGATATCGTAGGTTCATTCTTACGTACACCTGCAATTAAGGAAGCAAGAGCATTATTTCATGAAGATAAAATTAGTAGAGATGCCCTAACAAGCATTGAAGATGAGGAAATCGCAAAGTTAGTTAAGAAAGAAGTGGAACATGGCTTACGCTATGTCACAGATGGTGAATTCCGTCGTCGTTGGTGGCACTTAGATTGGTTAAAAGAATTTGATGGATTCGCAACGAAACACTTAACGAAAGTACGCAATGGTGTGGAACATCACATTGAATTAGGCTATATCACAGGAAAGATTAGCTATGATCCAACAAAGGCACATCGAGAAATTCAAGGCTATGATTTCTTACGTAAAGAAGCAGAAAAATATCCTGGAATTGTAGCTAAAAAATGCATTTCAGGACCAAATATGATTTTAGTTGATAACTACTTACAAATTGGAATCAAAGAAATTCCATACTATGGCACAAACTTAGATGCTTTGATTGAAGATATTGGTCTTGCTTATCAAGCAGCCATCAAAGACTTATATGATCATGGATGCCGCTATCTTCAAATTGATGATACATCTTGGACTTATATGATTGATGAAGCCTTCTTAAAGAAAGTCGATGGCTTAGGTTATCAAAAAGAAGAAGTGTTAGAATGGTTTCGAAGAGTTTCAACAAAAGCATTGGAAAATCATCCAAGTGATATGATCATTGCGAATCATTTTTGTAAAGGAAACTTTAAGGGACAACCATTGTTCTCTGGTTTCTATGATAGTGTAGCACCAATCATTGCACAAATTCCATATGATGGTTTCTTTGTGGAATATGATGATGAGCGCTCAGGTTCTTTCGAACCATGGAAAGTGCTTCAAAAGACAAACGCAACATTTGTAGCTGGTTTGATTTCTACAAAAAATCCAGTGTTAGAAACACATGATGAAATTAAAAAACGCTTCTTACAAGCCAAAGCAATCATTGGGGATAACATTGCTTTATCACCGCAGTGTGGATTCGCAAGTGTAGAAGAAGGAAACTGCATTGATGAAGAAACACAGTGGAAAAAAATTGATTTACTTGTTTCTTGTAACGATTTCTTATAATCAAAAAAGGTGTCGAGTGACACCTTTTACTTACCTTCTCCAATCGTAAACATATCAAAGCCTTCTCCATGGACTTCATTTGATTCTAAGATGATGACAAACGCATTTGGATCCACTTGTTTTGCCGTTTGTTGGACAAAGTACATTTGCTTATTATCGCAAGCACACATGACGACTTGTTTATTATCTTCTTGAAATCCACCTTTTCCATGTAAGATGGTACTACCACGTCCACAACACTCATCTATCGCATCCGCAATGGCTTTTCCATGCTCGGTGACAATGAGCGTGAGTTTTCCAGAATTGACACCATAGATGACTTTATCCACACTGACGGCAAATAAGAAGTTGATGATCATACCATAGACAATTCCATCGATATCTTTAAATAAGATTCCACCAAATAGGATGATACCAATGTCGGATAAGAATGCAATTTTTCCTAGTGATAAATAAGGTTTTAGGGCTTTTACAGCCATGATGACAAAGTCAGTACCACCTGTAGACGAATTCTGCATGTAGATTAAAGCATAGCCTAAACCACCTAAGACACCGGTACAAATGGCAGAAATCATACGACTTCCTTCATAGACAGGGAATAAGGGTGCGATATAGTCAATGAATAAGGATGAGATAAGAATACAACGAATTGAGCGAATGAAGAACTTACGTCCTAATAGCTTATAACATAACAGTGCTACTGGAATGTTTAAAACGATGATGGTAAGACCGATAGGTAGATCAAAGAGACGATTGAGGATTAAAGAAATACCTGAAAATCCAGTCATCGGGAATTTTGAAGCAACTGCGAAGTTATAAATACCAACCGCGATTAAGATACTTCCGATGATTTCAAAAAAGATTTCTTTGCCTACTACTTTAAATTTTTGCATAGTATACCTCCTTCTGATAAACAAAAGAGAAATCACACAGTTTTTAAATCCTTGCATAATTTCTCATGATGCAATAATTATACAAAAAGCGTGGATGAAAAGCAATTCAAAGTGAAGTGTTCGTTTTATATTTTATTATTAGGAAGAGTATGTTATCATTATACACAAGCAAGTGAATGGAATAACAAGGAGATTAGATATGAAACTATTAGAAGAAAATATCGTAAAGTATGGAAATGTACCAAATGATCACGTATTGAAAGTGGATTCTTTCTTGAATCATCAAATCGATGCTTCATTGATGATGGAATGTGCAAAGGATTTTAAAGAACACTTCAAAGATAAAAAGATCACAAAAATTGTAACAATCGAAACAAGCGGAATTGCACCAAGTGTATTCTTAGGATACATCTTGAATGTTCCTGTTGTATATATGAAAAAGAATACAAGTCGCATCATGGATGCAGACTGTTATCATACAAACGTTCACTCATTCACAAAAAATGTGGATTATGATTTGATCGTTAGTAAAAAGTTTATTGGTGAAGAGGACTCTGTTATTTTCATTGATGACTTCATGGCAAATGGAGAAGCTGCATTGGGTGCGATTCGCATTCTTGAAGAAGCAAAAGCAACAATCAGTGGAGTTGGAATTGTCATTGAAAAAGCCTTCCAAAAAGGAAGACAACGTGTAGAAGAATTAGGCTATGAAGTCTATTCACAAGCACGTGTTGCTTCTTTAGAAAATGGAAAAGTAACCTTTGTGGAAGAATAAATAACGAGATGGTGATGGTAATCTATCATCATCTTTTTTTATGATAGGCATCTATGATAAAATAGACATAAGAAAGGTAAAAAAGGAAACAGAGTATGAATGCAGTAGTGTTATTATTGATGGTAGGAATCCTGTTTATGTTATCTGGTATGTCAATGTTATATTATAATTTTAAAGTGACTCGTCGATTGCCACAAAGAAGTATTGATGATATATGGGAAGAAAAGCATGACTATCGTGCATCCATTTATTACATTCAAAAGATGAATCAAATATCCTACCAAGAAGCAAAAAGAATCTTAGTTTGTCATGTGCTTGAAGAAGAAAAAGTCTTTCACTGTTTACAAAAACATGCATTTTGCGTAGAACCATGTATTGCCGAGATGAAGCATCAATATGTATTTGATCAATATGCACTCCAAGAACGTGTCTTAGAAGTTCATCGAAAATATCAACAAGATGCCATCTGTTTAGGAAAAGTGAATCGCATCGATGAGGAAGAAATGGCTTGTCTACAAGCGATTAGAAATGAGATTTATGAAGCACAAGACTTTATCAAGAAGGCAAAAGAAAAGGCACTTTCACAAGAATTTTATTTGATGAGAGAAGAAATTCTTCATGCGAAACATTGCCTGACAAAAAGTGGAAAACTATTAGAGTCACTATCAAACGAAGAATTAGAACAATTCATCACAGAATTCATCGTATTAAAAGATTTATGTATAGAAACTTTGATGCATGCTTATGAAGATAAGAATCGCATTCAAGAGGCACAGCAAAATGTCAAACGACTCATAGAAGAAATTGAATCCATCCAATAAAAAAAGCAGTTTGCCATAAAATAGTACCTATAGAAAGGACAGCACTTTGACAGTGTTGGCACCTGCTGTAGGTGCTTTTTTTGTTATGAAAAAAAAG
>SAMEA104404100__coassemble_1163_pt1 | contig 24920 bp, 25 predicted proteins | sample SAMEA104404100__metabat2_high_PE_039 | metagenome-assembled genome bin SAMEA104404100 (sample SAMEA104404100) | Balaenoptera acutorostrata | reverse complement strand
TTTTCATAATCACAACATAGACATGCCAAGCCTAGTTCTTCTATTTTCTGTTTGATTGTTAGAAGATCTTCATAACACATGATATGGCTACAAACAATACAAAATCCTGATTTCATCTTAATATTTTGTATACTTAACTGTTTTGTCACCAAATCTTTTTCTTTCATTAGTAAGATGGATAATGCACATTGTTTCTCAATCATCGGAAACATTAAGTTCATCTTATTTACCATTAATTCGAGTTGCTGCTCTTTGTTTCTTTCTAATGCAATTTGATTGCATGCCTGTGTGATTTTATCTAGGATTTCCTTTTTACTAGATGGCTTTAATAAAAAGTCTTTGACCCGTAAACGGATTGATTCTTGTGCATACAAGAATGTATTATAAGATGATAGAATAAAACAAATGCTTTCTTGTCTTTCAATCTCTCGTATTTCTTTTAAAGCTTCTAAGCCATTTTTTAAAGGCATTTCAATGTCTAAAATCAAGATATCAATCGCATGCTTTTTACATAGCTGCACAGCCTCTTCTCCATTACTAGCTAAAAAGATATAATCCACTAATTTATTTTCACGAATCACAGATTGTAAATAATTTCTTTCAATAGCTTCATCTTCTGCTATTAATAATTGAATCATGCTATTTCTCCTTTTCTCATTTCATTTGAACAATCGATTGCTATTTTAAAACTAAATCCACAATCGACTTCTGTAATAACATCGAGTTGTACTTTATCATGAAAATACATTTGTAGACGTCGTATCACATTATATAGTCCAAAATGAGGTTCATTATAATTACTTGATTGATACATCGCAAACTTTTTATTCATGTCTTCTTGTGGCATGCCTATCCCATTGTCAGAAACTTCAATAAATAATTGATCTTGATTCTTCTCCACAAAGATTTCCACCTCTCCATTTTGAATAAAATCTTTTAGTCCATGTTTAATTGCATTTTCAACTAAAGGTTGCAAAATCATGCCAGGAATTTTGATATTTTTCAGCGCTTCTCGATGCTTGCAATTCACCACAAATTCAATTCGATCCGATAACCGTAACTTTTGAATGTTGATATAGTGTTCAATCGCTTTTAATTCTTGTTCAACCGTACTGATTGAATTTTGCATCTCTAGACCATAACGCAACAATTGACTAATTTCAATGATGGTTTCAATTGCTTTTTCATCTTGTTTCTCACTGATCAAACAACTAATCACATTTAACGTATTAAATAAGAAATGTGGATTAATTTGATTTTGTAACATCTTTAACTCACTCTGTATCAATAGTTCATCTTTCTTTAAGTTATCATTTTCCTGCTGTAAGAGTTTTTGTTCTAACTCTGCTTTTGCTCTTTCATTTTCAATATTTCGATTTGATTTTTCTACTAATTCATCTAAAGACGAACAAAGTTTAGATACTTCTGTACTAGAAGATTCAATATTCTGAAAACTCATCTGTGCAGGATCTTTACTACGTAGGTTTAAAAAGACATAATCGATTGGTTTGACAACATTATAGAAAAAATATTTAAGTATCATAAAGAATAAAAATCCAATCAGAGCTAAGAAAAGCAAACTACCAAACTGTAGAATTTGTTTATTTCTCGCTAGTCGTTGTTGTTTCACTTCTAACTGTGTTGTAATTTTTTCAACATAAAAGTACAAATCATCAATACGTTGTTCTACCTGTGTTTGGATCAGCTTCGATACTTCTTCATAAGATGCATGACTTGCTTCTGATTGCATGATTGTTTCACATGCTTGATCAAAGCGTTCAAAGGTTGCAATAAACCCGCAAATCATTTGTTGATCAACATTTAATGACTCATACGTATATAACTGGTTTGCTTCCTCAATACACAGTTCCATGCTTCTTTCATATTCGTTATACTTTTCATCTGCATGATAACGTAGATAATCATGTAATTGCAAAATAGCATCCGCAAAATATTCATAGGATTTTTCCACATGTTCGTAAGGTTGTAGTAAATGAGAATAATGGTAAATCAAGTTTTCATTAAAATAATGATACGAACATACAAAATAAAAAATACTGATAATAACCAAAAGATGGTACAGTAAAAACTGGTGTATAAAACTACCTTTCCCCTTAATAATTTTTTTTATAATACTCATGTTTGTCTTTCCCTTTATCCCTATTCTTTTATAAATGTTATAATTTGAGTATATATTTTAATACTTTTTTTGTCAACGAAGAGCGAATTTAAAAAAAAGCCAACCTCATCGAGGTTGACTTCTTGTACATTATTTAAAGTATTTTTCTACTAATTCGTCTAATTTACCATTTTCTTTTAATGTTTTGATTGCTTTGTTGAATTCGTCTTTTAATGGACTACCTTTTTTAACGATGATTGCATTTCCTGATAATTCTCCACCAGCTTCTAATTTATAGAATTTTAAATCGCCTTTTTTATCAGCTAATTTTTCAGCAACTTTCTTTTCAACTACGACTGCATCAATCACACCTTTTTTCAATTCAATAACTAAATCAGAGTATGCTTTACGTTGATCGACTGTTAAATTATATTCGTCTTTCAATGATAATAAGATTGCTTCTTGGATGGTACCCATCTGTGTACCAATTTTTTTACCTTTGATATCTTCTGTTGTATTCATATCATTATCTTTTAGTGTTAAAACATAGTTCTGTGCATCTTCACCAGCATAATAAACATCTGAGAAGTCTACTTCTTCAGCACGCTCTGGAGTATAAGTAATACCCGCGATACCTGCATCACATTTCCCTAATTTAACAGAACTTACGATTCCATCAAAGTCAACATCTTGCCATTTTACAGTATAGCCTGCAACTTTAGCAACTTCGTTCATCAAGTCGATGTCGAATCCATATAAATCCCCTGTTTTTCCATCGACCATTTCATATGGTTCATAACCAGAGTTTGTTTGAACAACAAGTTCTTTTTTCTTGTCTTCTGCTGGCTCCTTCGCTTCTTCTTTGTTGCCACATCCTGCAACACTGACCATCATTAACATGGCTAATAAACTTGTGATTAACTTTTTCATAAAATATCCCTCTCTTTTCTTAGTTAAATCATATTTGATAGAAATTCTTGTGCACGCTCGCTCTTTGGTTGCACAAAGAATTGACTAGCCTCACTACATTCAACAATGTTCCCCTTATCCATATAGATGACATAATCCGCAACTTTCTTAGCGAAGTTCATCTCATGCGTGACAACGATCATCGTTAACCCTGTATGACTTAAGTCTTGAAGAACTCGTAAGACTTCTTTGGTCATCTCTGGATCGAGTGCACTTGTTGGTTCGTCGAATAGTAATACTTCTGGTTCCATAGCGAGTGCTCTTGCGATTGCACAACGCTGTTTTTCTCCACCAGATAATTGATGTGGATAGGCATCCATACGATGTTCTAAGCCGACATCTTTTAGTAATTTCTTTGCCTTTGCTTCCGCTTCTTCTACTTTCATCTTTTTTACTTTTTTCAAAGCATAAGTGACATTGTCTAATACTTTCATGTGTTCAAATAAATTAAAGTTTTGAAACACCATACCAATTTTTTGTCTTACTTTTGTAAGATCAACTTTTGGATCATTAATCTTTTGGTCATGGAAATAAATGTTTCCACTGCTTGGTTCTTCTAACAGATTCAAGCATCGGATGAAGGTGGATTTTCCACCACCGCTACTCCCTATGATGGCATATGTTTTGCCTTGTTCGAAAGTAAAATTGATTCCAAATAAAACTTTAATATTTTCACCATAATCTTTATATAAGTTTTCTACCTTAATCATATTTTAACTTCCTTTCAATTCCCTGACCAACTTTTGATAAGATCTTATTCATCACATAGTAGACAACGAAGATCATCAACAATGGTTCAAAATCTGCGAATGTTTGATTCTTAACTGCATAGTAACGATACATCATATCATGTAGACCAATGACAGAGACAATGGATGTTTCTTTTGTCAATGTGATGAATTCATTGATCATCGCTGGTAAAATCTTTCGAACTGCCTGTGGAATAATGATATCTTTTGCGATACTTTTTCCTGAGACACCTAACGCTTTTGCCGCTTCAATTTGTCCTACATCAATACCCTCAATTCCAGCTCTGAAAATTTCAGACATGTAAGCACCAGAATTCAGTGAGAAAACTAAGATTGCACAAGTCATTTGTGAAAAGTTGATGCCTAATAAACTCGCTAGTCCAAAATAGAAGAAATAGATTTGTACATAGACTGGCGTCCCTCTAAATAAGTCAATATAGGCAGCGACAATCTTTTCAAACACCTTGTTTAGTTTTCTTAAAAAGACTGTGGATAATCCAATCAAGGATCCAAAGATTGCAGATAATAGCGATAACTCTAAAATAATCGGTACTCCACTAAGTAATAATTTCCAATATTCTTGTATAACACCAATATCGAAATTCATATTTTCACCCCTCACTATAAAACAAAATCGTCCTTATATCATAAGGACGATTTCTCGCGGTACCACCTTGTTTCCGTTCTGTTACAAACGACACTTTATCTTAACGCCGATAACACGAAACTGCCTCAATTACCTTTGACAGTTCAACTCACAGATACGTTCGATGAATTTTATTCTCTGTTTTCACCAACCACAGATTCTCTACGCAATAGCCTTCATGTACTACTTCTGATCAATGTTTTTTAATATGTCTACATTATACATGACTTTTTGTATATTGCAAGCGTTTTCTGTAATAAAATGAAATAATTTTGTAAAAAATAATGTAAGTTATTTTCATAACTTACATTATTTACATCTTTATTATACAGTTACGACAAATGGTTTGCCATCCACATCGATGATGGTTAAGTCTACATCATAGATGTCTTTTACTAATTCTTTACTAATGATTTTTTCGGGTAATCCCTGTGCTACAATCTTACCTTCTTTCATCGCAATGATTTCATCACTGTAATAAAGAGATTGGTTAATATCATGTAAAACCATGATGATGGTAATGCCATAGTCACGATTTAATGTACGAATTAATTGTAAGATTTGTAGTTGATAGCGAATGTCTAAATACGTTGTTGGTTCATCTAAGAACAAGATTTTTGTATCTTGTGCTAAAGCCATCGCAATCCACACACGTTGTTTTTGCCCTCCAGATAACTCAGAAACAAGTTTATCTTTATGCTTTAGTGTATGTGTGATTTCCATTGCCCATTGAATCTTTTCTTCATCCACTTCGCTTGATTGACTGCGACCAAATTTCTGATAAGGCGTACGTCCATAAGCAACTAACTTTTCCACAGTTAGATCTTGTGGGGCGCTATTGTATTGATGAACGATGGCAACCTTTTGGGCAAAGTCACGAAGTTTAATCGTATTGATGTCTTCATCTTGTAGACGAATGCTTCCTTCTTTTGGTTTTAAATTCTTTGTCAACAAGTTAAATAGTGTTGATTTTCCACAACCATTTGCGCCAATTAAAGTTGTGATACATCCCATATGTAAGGTTAGATCAATGCCTTTAATTACGAGATCTTTATCATAAGCAAACTTTAAATTGTTGATTTCAAATGCACGCTTATTGTCCATAATTACCTTTTGACCCCCTTAATAATAGAATGAAGAATGGTCCACCAATGACAGACATGATGATGGATGCACTAATTTCATATGGTGGCGCAATAATGCGACCTACCGTATCAGCTAGTAATAATGTAAAGGCTCCAAGGAAGATGGTAAATGGAACTAATACTTTATGATTGCTTCCTACACAAATTCTTGCGATATGTGGAACGATCAATCCTAAGAAACCAATTGGTCCAATGATAGCAGTCGCAATACTTGCAAGCAAGACGGCAATGATGGATACGATGAAACGGGTACGATTGACATGAATTCCTAAGCTTCGAACCGTTTTATCCTCTAATCCTAATAAGTTACATTGTCTAGTGACAAAGAAGGATGCAATTAAACCAATAGCTGTATAACCTAATAATGTGATGCAATCACTCCAAGTTTTCATTGTGATATTTGCATTCACAATGCTTGCAGCTCCTGCATAATTACTTCCTGTACCACTGTTGAAAGCTGCCATCAAACCAGTAAACATCGCATTGACTGCAACACCAACTAAGATGATACGAAGTGGTGAAAGTCCTTGTTTCCAAGAAAGCGAGTAGACTAAGAAAAAGGCAAGCATCCCACCGATGAATGCAATCAATGGTGTGAAGAAATACCAAGATGGGAAAAATGCAGTCACTAACACTGCCGCAAGACTTGCCCCTGAACTAATACCAATAATGCCAGGATCGGCTAGTGGATTTTTCATCACTGCTTGTAATAACACACCAGATACAGCCATGGCAGCTCCACCGATCATCGCAATGAAGATACGTGGAAAACGCAAATCAAAGATGGCTGTTACATCTGGATTATATTCGATAAATAACCCACGAAATAATTCCATAGGAGTAACTTGTATACTTCCTGTATTGACTGCAAATAAGAATAAAATCATCAATGCGACAATCGTCAGAAGAAACATAGTCACTTGTTTCTTTTTACTAATCATAGTTGACCTCCTAAATCAAGAAAGCCGGAAGTGCATAAAAATCGCACAACCAGCTTTTCAGTTATTCTCCATATAAAACAGGACTTAGCGCTTCAAGTGCTTCTTTATAACGGAAAGTTGCACTCATTCCATAGTATTCATGATCTAAATCATATACTTTTCCTTTTTTAACGGCATCGAAGTGTTTCCAAATGTCGTTTTCGTTAAATTCCTCTTCAAACATAGCCATAACCTGATCTGGCATTGCATGTGAAGTACGTAGAATCATATCAGGTGCTTTTTCTAACATATCTTCGGTGTTGATGTTCAAGAAATCTTTTCCATCTCCATCACCATAGACATTTACAGCACCCGCTAATTTCACTAGACTACCTACGTAGCTGCTTTCGGTAGCAACTACGTAAGAGCCAGGTAGACCCATGAGAATCAATACACGTGGAGGTTTCTTTCCATGTGTATCTTCTTTAAAGGAAGCTTTAAATTGTTCATATTCATCACATAAAGCTTTCGCTTCTTTTTCACGATCAAACATCTTACCTAGATCTTTGATGGATTGATACATACCATCTACACTCTTAAGATTTAAGAAATAAGAATCAACACCAATCGCATCATACTGTGGTTTTAATTCTCCCTCTAAAGAATTTGGAGACAATACCATCGTCGGTTCTAAGGATTTCACTGTTTCCATATTTGGTTGCATTGGAGATCCTAGACCCTTCGCATCTTTGTATTTTTCTGGTATTTCGTAATTATCTGAATCTGGTCGACCAACAACAGCATCAATATTTAATTTATCAAGAATTTCAAGTGTTGCCACAGATGTCGCAACAATTCTTTGTTGTTCTGTTGATTGCGATGGTTTTGTAGCACAGCCATTTAATAGTGCTACCGAAAGAGCCAACATCAAGAATTTGATTTTACGCATGACTATCCCTTTCTTTTCTTCATAATAACAAGTCCACCAGCAACAGCAGCAACTGCAATCACACCTAATGTAATTGGTAAAGCATAAGAAGTTTTCTTCTTATCTTTTTTCGCTTCTTCTGCTTTGTTTCCTTGTGTTTTTGTTTTATCTACCGTTTCTTTTTTATCTTCTTTTACTGCATCTGTCTTTTTATCAGATGAATCTTTTTTCACCGTTTCTTTTTGATCTTCTTTTTGATCCTCTGTTTTTGATGCATCTTCTTTTTTAACATCATCTGCTTTTTGCACAGCAGGTTTTACTGGTTTTGCCGGTTTAACTGCTTGTACAGGAGCACTTGGTTTTGGTTTGCTTGGCTTTGGTTTGCTTGGAGCAGCATGATCAAAGCTTCCTCTACCTGGTTGAATAGAACCCATGTTTAATTCCACGAAGAATTGTACATCGCGTCCCATTGCTGAAACGAAGAAGGCAGGGCTGATATATTTTGTACCAGCTGGAAGTTCAAAACGGTAATGATCACAACGATCACCATCACGTTGACAACTACCTACTTTACTAGCAGAGATTGGCGTGAATTGATTTGGACTTGTTTGTCCATCTTTTACAGCGAAAAAACGAACGTTGCTAACATTAGACATCAATCCGATTCCCATGGTAACAAATGTTTTTCCACCTTGTTTTTCAATTAATACTACATCGTCTACAATGCTTGCACACATGCTATTTCCTAATGCTTCATTGTCTTTTGATCCTCCATCTACAATTTCACCTGTATCTGGATGTGCATAAGACGTACTTCTTGTCACATGTTGATAAGAGTTCGCAAAAGTAGGCAATGGCAGTTGAACCGCCATTGCCATTGCACAGCATACGCTAAGGATTGCAGTTACGAATCGCTTCATACCTGACATATTGACCATCCTAATTAAGCTTTTGTAGCTTTTCTCTTTTTACCTAAGAAGGCAACACCTGCAGCAGATACCATAGCCATCATTGTAAACATGATTACGCTTGATGAATCAGCTGTATGTGGATTTTCATTATCAACACTAGGTTTAACTTCTGGTTTTGCTTCTGGTTTTGTAGCTGGTTTAGCAGGTACTTCTGGTTTGATTGTTCCAACTTTTTTCAAGCTAGCATAATTTACATGAAGACGAGCTTTGATGAATTGATTTCCCATCATTGCGACATGAGGATTTACTTCTGTTTGGATGAATTCATTTGTATGAGGTAATACGAATGAGAATTCAACTGGTTTTCCATCAGCACTTTTTGCTTCAACAACACCATTTTTGAATGTTTTTCCATCTAATTCATAAACACGTAATTCTTCTAAACTAGCAGTGATTGTTCCTAATGACATTGGTTGTGTGTAGATATGCATTGTAGCTACACCATCTTTTACATAGATTTTAGCCATTTCTTTTACTGAGCTTGCAGCCATTGAAGGTTGATCTTTGCTTGCGTTCCATAAAGCAACTTCTACTTCATAGATTGCATTGTCTTCAAATTTGATTGCTTTTGCTTTTTCTAAGCCTTTGATAGCATTCGTGATATTAGCAGCCATTTCATCAACTCTTGCTTGTTCAGCAGCATTTAAGTCACGAACAACAGCATCTTTTGCGGCATTTAATGCAGCAACTGATTCTTTTGTATATCCTGATAAATCAGCAGGAATAGCAGCTAATGCTTCATCTACTTTTGTGTAATCAGCAACTAATTCTGATTTGTTTTCTTCATCTAATACTAATTTAACATCCATCCAGTTATCTACATTCACATCACCATACATAGCATTCATGTAGTCAACTGTGATTTCTAATTCATATTCACCTTTTGCATTTTTGCTTGGTAATACCACTTCAAATGCAATTGGAACTTCAACTTCTTCATTTTTTTCAGAACCTGAATATAAACGTTTTGTAGTTCCTAAAACATCTGCAACGTTTTCACCGTTTCTAACTTTTAAGATATTTGCATAGAACATAGATCCGAAAAGATTGATTTGCATATTTTCTGTTTTTAAAATAGCAGTTTTTGTTCCATCTTTGTATTCTGTAATTTCAACTTCAGTTCCAAATCCTTTTTTGAAAGCAGCTTGTACTGGTGGAAGTGGAGCTCCACTCTTTAAATCTGAAATTGGAACGATATAAGTTGTACCAGCATCTTCCGTTTTTGCGAAAGTTGGTAATGTAGCGCTTGTTAATAACATTGCAACTGCCATCGTAGCAGCAACAACACGTTTCACAAGCATTGAAAATTTGTTTGTCATAGCATTGTCCTCCTATTTATGAAAAACAAACATAAGAATAGTATCTATTCTTAATGTTAACATCCATTCGTGTTAGGTTAAGCTAACACAACAGTTTTAAAAAAAGACGCAAAGCGTATTTTTTAACCGAAATCAGTTTATCACAATTCTAATTGACTTGCACTTTTCACTTTGTCACACTAGTGTGACAAAATATGTTGTTTTTTGGTTAATTTCATTAATAAATCAATAAAATCGCAACTATAAACGTCGCAAAAGTGCGACAAACTAAAATAAAATTGTAAAAATTGCGATCGATTCAGGCATATGAACACTTCCTACACTACATTGCATCTTACAACATACCGTGCCATGAAGAATTTGACTGATGCCCTCTCCAATATTGATAAAGTTCAATGCACTTGCTGGAAACGATAAGATATTTCCACTCTTCTCAGCTCCCACATATAAGCCACTATCACAATACTGTAAGCTTCTGACTTCTCCCATCATCGCTTCTCCTGAGGACATCGATTTTTGCATGATTGGTTTTGATTGTAGCTGAATCATACCAACTCCATTTTTCACACTCAATGTACAAGGATGTTCAAATCCTTCATTTGCCATGGAGATGTTACTACCATTTTGAATATGTTCACGATAGAAAATAAACGGTTGTGTATATTCTCCATCATCTAATAATTTACATAGGGTCGTCCCTGAAAACTTTTGCTTTCCACGTAAAGCATACTTCACACGATATTTCTTTTCTGAACTACGAATGATATCCATGGTATGATCAGAATTAAACAATGCCCAATAATATGCATCTTTTTTCGCACTCTCAATGCTGACACCTTCATAAATCAAGTGATTCTGTGAAATATTAATACGCTCAGAATAGATTTTTGCTAACTCATATCCCTGCTTTGTTAACACAGGATGTCGTTGATTTTTGCGATCAATATAGCCTTCTTTTTCCAAGCCAATCAAAATTCGACTAATTGATTGCTTCGTTTCATTTAATGTTCTTGCTATTCCAGTAACAGTGCAAGTATCATCATCTTTTAGAAATGACAACAGCACGCGTAAACGTAAAACTCCATAAGTATCTGACATTTCATTCACTCCTTCGTCGAAATGTTATCAACGACTAACAACATTATATCATACAATAAGTTTTCTTATTCACGAAATAAAACTTTGTTAATTTTTTATCAAACTACTTTACATTCTGTTACATTGTGCATATAATAGGGGTACTTAAAATAAAACTTCAGGGATGAGTGAAATTCTCTACTGGCGGTAAACTCCGCGAGCCAATTGGCCGAACTGGTGAAATTCCAGTAGCAACAGTTAAAGTCTGGATGAAAGAAGTTTTTTACATTTCCTTTTGGAGTGAAAGAAACGTACCTAGAAGATTATTTTAGGTACGTTTTTATCGAAAGGAAGGTATTTACATTATGAATTGGACTACAAAAAAAATTACAACCATCGGTACCTTAAGTGCAATGGCAATGGTTGTAACCTTGCTGATACGATTTCCAATCGTACCTGCAGTTCCCTTTTTAGCTTATGAACCAAAAGACGTTTTAATCGTCATTGGGGGCTTTATTTATGGGCCTATGGCATCTTTCTTGATGAGTGTGATCTGCTCATTCCTTGAAATTGTCTTCCGTGGAGGAACCATTCTTGATGTCTTGATGAATGTCATTTCCACATGTGCCTTTGTTTGCCCAGCAGCTTTATTTTATCAACATATGCATACAAAAAAAGGAGCGATCATCGGTTTATTGATGGGGACCATCGCTACCACAATTTCCATGACAATTTGGAATTACATCGTAACACCAGTATACTTCAACATGCCAAGAGAAGCGGTAGTTGCTATCTTATTACCAGGTATTGTTCCATTTAACTTGATCAAAGCAGGTGCAAATGCATTTCTGACTATGTTATTATATAAACCGATTGTGAAGTTCTTCCGCCATCATCACATGGTCGAAAAAGACAGTCTAAAACAACCATTAAAAACAGGATCCATTGTTGCAATTACATTCTTAGCAATCAGTGTTGTAATTGTGATATTAATTCATAAAGGAATCATTTAGGAGGTAACACATATGAATTTTATTGAAGCAAAAGAAATCATGGATAAAAAATTAGGAAATTGGAAAATCATGGCACTTGCAAGCTGTGTCGATGATTATCCTATGGTACGTAACGTAAGTTGCATTTTCTACAACGACAAAATCTATTTCAAAACAGACAAAAACTTCCGTAAAACACAACAACTTTACAAAAACCCAAAAGTCGCAATGTGCTTTAACGGTGTTCAAGTAGAAGGAATCGCAGAAAACAAAGGGTTAGTAACTGCTGAACCTGGACGTATCTTTGAAGCAAAATACAAAGAATACTTATGGCAAAGCTACAATGCTTACTCTCATGAAGATACAGAAATCTTAATTGAAGTCACTCCAAAATTTGTTGAGATCTGGGATGAAGATGACAAACGTAATGCATTCCAATTATTCATCGACTTCGATACAGAAGAAGTAACATATAAACCATACGACTAAAAACCATTAGGGCTATGATCAACATAGCTCTTTTTTTATACAAAAAAAGGAAGCGTTCAAGGCTTCCTGTTTCTTCTTATGCGTGTTTTAAGAATGCAACATAACCTCTTGTTGCTTCCCATATATCTACTTTTGATGCGATTTCACATGGTGCATGCATGTTGTGTAATGCTACACCACAGTCAATGACTTCCATATCATATTCCGCAAGGATATAGGCGATTGTTCCTCCGCCTCCTTGGTCAACTTTACCAAGTTCTGCAGTTTGATAAGTAACATTTTCTAAATCCATCATGTTTCTTAATGCAGCCATGTATTCCGCATTGGCATCGTTACATCCACCTTTACCACGAGATCCAGTGTATTTGTTGAATACAAGTCCACGTCCCATGTAAGCAGAGTTTTTAAGTTCCATAACAGATGCATAGTTAGGATCAAATGCAGCACTTACGTCACTACTTAACATTCTAGAGTTTGCTAAAGCACGACGTACTTTTAATTCGCTGTAATCACCCATGCGATCCATTACTTCCGCAACCATGTTTTCAAAGAATTTTGATTGCATACCAGTTGCACCGATGCTTCCTACTTCTTCTTTATCAACTAATAAAGTCACAGCAGTACGATCGATTTCTTGCATTTCTAACATTGCCATTAATGAAGTATAAGAACAAACACGATCATCATGTCCATATCCCATAACCATGCTACGATCTAAACCATAGTCTCTTGCTTTTCCAGCAGGAACAACTTCGATTTCAGCACTGCAGAAGTCATCTTCTTCAATATTATAATCTTCTTTTAATAATTTTAAGATGTTTGCTTTCACAGCATCTTTTTCTTCACCTTGTAGAGGAATGCTTCCAACTGTAATATTTAAGTCTTCTCCTTCTACAACGACACTACCTTTTTTCGCTAATTGATCAGCAGATAAGTGAACTAATAAGTCGCTGATTCCAACAACTGGATCACTTTCTTTTTCACCAATGTTGATAACTACTTTTGATCCATCTTTACGAACAACAACACCATGTAAAGCCAAAGGAATTGTTACCCATTGATATTTTTTGATACCACCATAGTAGTGAGTGTCCAACATTGCTAATTCTTTTTCTTCATATAGAGGATTTTGTTTTAAGTCTAAACGAGGGCTATCAATATGAGCACCTAAGATTTTCATACCTTTTTCTAATGGTTCTTTACCAATTAAGAAGAAAGCGACTGTTTTACCCATATTGTTTGCGTAAACTTTATCTCCTGCTTTTAATGTTTCGTTGTTTTTGATTACTTCTGCTAAATCACGATATCCGTGTTCTTTGGCAATACGTAATGTTTCAACAACACATTCTCTTTCTGTTTTACAATTTGAAATGAATGCTTTATATCCTTCAGAAAAGTCCATAATTTCTTGAAGTTGTTTTTCATCATATTTATTCCATGCGATTTCTCTCATAAAATTGCCTCCTTTTTTTCTGTATCACATTATATAACGTTTTTGTTGTCTTTTTCAACTATAACATCTCAATATTCATATAGTTTTTTACTCAATGCAAGATAGCGTTCATCCTTGCTTGAGTTCAAGAACGTGATGCCATCTTTGCCATCTTCTTCTTGTAGCCATCCTTTTTCAGCTAATAATTCTTTGACATGTTTACAAGTTCCAAGATTGCCATCAATGATGCAAATATCTTGTCCCACAAGCTCTTGAATCTTCTCTTTGAAGAATACAAAGTGGGTACAACCTAGCACGATGCTGTGACACTCTTGTAACGGCATATCATCTAGATAACCATGAAGCGTCTCATTGACATAGGCATCATCTTCTAAGCGATCCGCTTCTACAATCTCTACTAGTTTTGGACATGGGCACTTACAAATACGATTGTTTGCTTCATATTGTGCTAATAGATTCGCAAACTTTTGTTCACGAAGTGTAAAGTGTGTCGCCATGACAATGACGGTTTGGTTTTCTTTTCCATAGACAGCTGGCTTTAAAGCTGGTTCCATTCCAATGATAGGAATATCCATATATCGTTTTCGCAACTCATTCACACAAGCACTTGTCGCTGTATTACAAGCGATGACAATGGCTTTTACACCCATTGACACAAAGGTATCACAAATATGAATGCATCGTTGTGTAATGACTTCTCGATCCTTTTGCCCATACGGTGCAAATGCAGAATCACCAAAATAAAGATAACGTTCTTTTGGCATGAATCGTGATAATTCCTTTAGAACACTGATTCCACCTAATCCAGAATCAAATACTCCAATTGCTTTATCTTTCATATGATCACTCTCCCATACTTTTTTATTATACCTTTTTTTTGTACTTCTTTCACTACATTTGTATGTTTTGTACTTATCCCTCAATTTATTCATGAAATATGATATAATTTTTAGACAATGAAAGTGAGTGAAAACATGGAAAAGATTAAAAACATACAAGAACTTAGCGATTGTTTAAAAGCCAATCTCATCGTATGTACACCAACAACCAAAGGATTAACCTTCATCGTTGCTTATAAAGATGGTGTGCGTATTCAAAATGATCGTAGTCGCTATACACTATCCTTCCAAGATTTTATTGAACTCTATGCGGATCAAACCTTCTACATTTATGAAAATAAACAAGAAGAGGGTGTCAATACAGAAAAAGATGAAGAATACTACGGATGGTATCATAAATAAAAAAGCCTGAAACAACAGGCTTTTTTTACATTTCTAAGACTATGTTTTGAATCCAAGCACAATAGCGACCAATCACTCGCTCTTGAACACTAGTGATATCGTCATGATTCATATGACTACCTGGTTTTCGAACCACACAAGATAAGGATAAGACTTGCATACCTAAATATCTTGCTGTCACCACTTCATATAAATGATGCATACTGCTGATATCCGCTCCTAGAATGCGATACATATTTGCTTCTGCATTCGTTGGATACATCGGACCTGGATATACATAACGAACACCATAATGATTTTGGATCATCAACTTATCTGCTACACGTTTCGCTAAAGAAGATAGGGTTGCATCATAAGGCTCGTCCATCGCAATGCGTGCATCCCCAAAGTGATCAGAAAGCATGTCATAACGAGGAAGAACACCAGTTCCATTAATATGATTTTCCGTAATGATAAAATCTTCTAGTTGATAAGATGGATTTAAGGCTTCACAATAATCCACGAAGACTAAGCGTTTAATCCCTAATAGATGAATGATATAGATGGGGAATGTGATGTCTTCAAGTGAATCGTGAAAGTAGCGTTGGAAGGTTTGATGCATGATCAATACCCCTTTTCCATGAATCGTACCGACGATAAAATACGCATGTTCACAATTCTTTGATTTTGGAAAATGTGGAATGATATCATAGGGTATCTTCACCTTTTCTTCTACTTGATCAACAAGTGAAGAGAAATCAGGATTTAAAACTAAACAAACATCAATATGTTGACGAATATATAATTCAATATATGCGGCAGCTTCTAAAAAATCATGATGATTCATACTGACGCCTCCTTTACCTATGATACTAGTGTATCATAATAAAGATGCTTTTGTGCAAGAATTCACAAAAAAGTTATTCTAACACTCCTAATTCTATTTTAGAGCCTTCGGCTGCAATTTTCTTGTTTAATTCTTTCATCTCATGATGAATAAATAAGAAGACAATGCCACCACTTGTAATGTCCGCTAAAGGTCCTGCATATAAAATGCCATCTAAGCCAAAGAAGATTGGTAGAATGATCAATAATGGAATTAATAAGATCAATTGACGCATCATGGATAAGATGCTTGCCTTCATTGGCTGACCAGTCGCTTGGAAGTACGATGTGGCAGTAATTTGAAAACCTGCACAAAAAATTCCAAATAAGAACACACGCATACTCTTGATGGCAAAGTCCATGAATGCTTTTTCTTCACTACCAAATAACGATAAGATCAGTTCTGGCACAAGTAAACATGCAAGCCATCCAATCACTGCTACCAATGTCGCAAGCAAAGCCGCACGTTTGTAGGTACTCTTTACCCGTTTATACTGTTGTGCGCCCTTGTTGAAGCCTAGAATTGGTTGTGCGCCAATTCCTACTCCAACACAAACGGAGATGATGATCATGGATACTTTTGATACAATGCCCATCGCACTCAAGGCCACATCGCCTCCAGTAGCGGATAATTCCCCATAATATACCAAAGAATTATTCATGACTACTTGCATGATGGTAGCAGTTGCTTGCGTGATGCAACTAGACATTCCTAAACTAAAGATCATCTTACAAATATGAGCTTTAAAGACAAGTGTTTCTTTATGAAGACGCAAGTGTCCTTTACGAAAGAAGTAATGCAACAAGATGATTGCTCCAATCGCTTGTGCGGTAATCGTTGCGATGGCAGCACCTTTGATTCCCCAATGGAACACAAAGATATACAAAGGATCTAAGACCACATTGATTAGTGCTCCTGCTAACATACTATACATCGACATATTTGGACTTCCATCTGCTCTTGCCATGTTGGATAAACCAATCCCAAATAAGTTAAAGGTCGTTCCGAATAAGATAATACCTGCATAGTCTTTTGACATCGCAAGATTGTTTGGTGTAGCGCCAAATAACACTAAGATAGGTTCTAAAAACAATAAACCAAAGATGGTAAACGAGATTCCAATACAAACAATTAATAAGACTTCATTCCCTAGGGTTAATTGTGCTTTCTTCTCTTTCTTTTCACCAAGTTTGATAGCAGCATAAGAACTTCCTCCTGCTCCAATCATCGTTCCAATCGCTAAAATAATCGTCATCAATGGAAATGATACGGTGGTGGCAGCATTCCCTAAATAACCAATTCCCTGACCAATAAAAATTTGATCCACGATATTATACAAAGCATTGACTAACATACTAATGACACTAGGAAGAGCAAAGCGCAACAAAAGATGATTGATGGGCTGATATCCTAATGGATTTCTTGTTTGTGTGTGCATATCTATTACCTCCAATTTTTACAACTACGTTATTATACAAGAAATACAAAAGAAAAAAAAGCGCATATCACACTCGATATACGCAATAAAGTTTATAAATGTTTTAATAGCCAAACACCACAAATCACAGCCATCGCTTCGGATAAGGTAATCGTAAACCAAATTCCATTAATACCAAATAATAAGACCATGACAAAGAGTGCTAACAAGACAAAGACAAAGCCTTTTAAAATCGCTAAGGCGGTTGCTGCACGACTATATTCAATCGCTTGTAGATAATACAAGATCATCGTGATGATAGCTGTAAACAATAAGCTTGAGAAATAGTAACGAATTCCCTGTGATGCACTTGCAATCAAGCTTGTATCTCCATTGCTGAAGATGCTTGCGACAAAGCCTGGTTGAAACAAGAAAATTGCATACACAAGCAAGGAGAAGATGACACTCGATACAACGGAAATAGAGAAAGCTTTTTGCATGCGTTCTTTATTTTGTGCTCCATAGTTCATCGAAATGATTGGCTGGGCTGCTTGCGCAAATCCATTAAACAAGCCCTTGCATACATAGGCGATGTTTGTCACAATCGCATATGCAGCTAAAAAGACTTCATCGGCTTGTTGGACAATGACATAGTTAAACACTAAAATGACCATACCCGCACTGATTTCAAGAATTCCACTTCCTGCTCCATTTGCCATCATGCGTTTCCAAATAGAAGTATGAAAGATATCCTTCACAAAGTGAACCGTATTTCGTTTTAAGAAAAAATGAGGAAGCAAACAGAATAGACCAATGACTGCTGATAATGCTGTCGCAATTGATGCTCCAAGAATTCCCATATCCAAGATCATAACAAATACATAATCAAGGACGATATTTGCAAGGTTACCTGTAATGGTTGCAACCATCGCCATCTTTGGCGCATGATCATTTCTTAATAAGATGCTACCAGAATAGTTAATGACAAAGGCCATTGCTACCGCATTGACTGGCATTAGATAATCCTTCACATGTGGCAATAATTCCTTACTACTACCTAATAGATAAGCAAAGGGTTCTAAGTACATATTTCCAACAACTGCAATGATCGTTCCTACAAATAACATTCCTACAATACTACAAGTAAAGGCAATATCACGCTCATACATCTTTCGATTTCCCTCTGCGATGGACATGATCGTCGCAGCTCCTACACCAAAAGTTAATCCAATCGCCGAATACAAGGTAAAGACTGGCATACAAATATTTAAAGCCGCAAGTCCTGTTCCTCCTGCTCCCTTTGAGATGAAGAAGACATCTGCTAAACAATACAAGGAATTACTTGCTGTCGCAATCAATGTTGGAATCAAATAACGAAAGTATAACTTCGGTATTTTTTCACTTAACAAGCTATGCTGACTGACAATCGTTGACATAAGCATACTCCTTCAATTTTTCTAATACACGCATGACTTGATGAGCATCTTCGATTGTAAAAATCAACAATGGTGACGTGATATGTGCTTGTTGAAACATTGGCCACTCGGCAATGCGATCCATTGGCTTTTCACTCAATAGATGCATACGACACTGTTGATCTGTTAAAATTGGATAACGATGTCCTTTTAAATCTTTTAAATCATAACGTGTTGTTCCTCTACATAATCCACAATTTTTCTTTCCATCATCTTTTAAGACTGCTTGAATTGGACAATATTCACTAATCATCAATTCACTATAACCATAAATCTGCATCGCAAAATTCCCCTGTTGATGATACTGATTTTCAAATGTTTTAACTAAATTCATCGCACGCTCATCACTATGTTCAAGCGATAAGGCAACAATACTTGCACCTTTATGAAACGCTAGTGCTGCACTAGTAGCATTCGTGATATTTAATGAAGTATCACAACAATAGTCATAAGCACAAGAAAGTCCACTATTTTCTTGCACAAGAACATGCTCATGTGCATAGGCATCTTTCTTTACTCTAGGCTCACGTAAATACACGTGTTTTCCTTCTTTTTGTAATCGTTGATATAATGCATACTCCGCTGCATAAATCGTTTGATAACCAGCCTTTGCACAAGCTTCATACTGCTCATACGTATGAACGACAAGCATTGTTTCCTGCTTGTGTTTTAGTTTCAACGATAAGCCTTGTTCTGCTACCACACGACGAGTGTGATAACGTTTTGCACGCAAGTTTGTCAGTTGTTCAAGTGCTTCACGACGGATGCGATTGATTTCCTTAATTGGCATGATAGCATCTTCATCCACTCTAGAAAAATCAAACGATGTGATATCAAATGCACTATCTTTTGTCTTTTTCAACTGTGCTTCTAAACGCTCTTTTCCTAATGGCGTCTTCATCGCTTTTTCCACATTCATACTAGAAGAAACGCTGACCTGATGCCCTTCTTCATCCCATAGAAGCAAGGTTGCCACTTGTCCTTTCACCATTTCAAAGGATGCAGAAATATTGACTCTTCGATACGCTTTATCAAACGTCGTCTGTAACTGTTCTAATTGTTTGACATCACTTGTCTTTAATAAAATACTTCCCTTTTCCACATAGTCATTTTTATCTAAGGCAATCTTTTCCCCTTTTTTTGCCCCATTGACAAGTAAGCCATTCTTATAAATTTTATTGACACGGAAGCCTTCATCTTCCTTTTGTTTTAAGATACGAACACCATCCCCTTGGTTCAAATCATCCACTAAACGCACAATCATTTGATGCTTCGTCACTTGTTCAATGACACCTACACGCACACCCATATGATTTGGACGAATCGGATTCATCAACGCACTTCCAACTTGATGATATAAATGTCCTTTGGTAAATCCACGATTGAAAATCTTTTCCATCTCAATCCGCATATCTGCTTCAATGTTTACCTTTCTTCCCGCTTGTACATCATCAATTGCTTTACGATACAAACGACACATCAAAGCTACATACTCAGGACGCTTCATTCTACCTTCAATCTTAAACGATGCAATGCCTGCATCAATTAATGAAGGCACTTCTTCTAATGTATTTAAATCCTTAGGACTTAATAAATATTTTCCTTTTGCTTTCACTTCTTTATGAATACCATGATGATCTTCCTCAAGCGTATATTGCATACGACAAGGTTGTGCACATTCTCCACGATTTCCACTACGATTTAGAGTAAGTGAAGACATTAAACACTGACCAGAATAGCTCACACAAAGTGCCCCTTGCACAAACACTTCTAAGTCTGCACCAAGTTTAGCATATTCCTTAATCTGTTCAATCGGTGTTTCTCTAGGAACAACCACACGTTTTGCTCCCATATCTAATAGCATTTGAATCCCTTGTGGATTATGAATATGCATCTGTGTAGAAGCATGCAATTCAAAATCAGGGAAACGCTCATGCACACGCGTAAATAAGCCTAAATCCTGAATGATCAAAGCATCCACATCGGCTTCTTGTAATGTTTCAATATAAGCAAGTGCTGCTTCCATCTCATCATCATAAATTAACGTATTCACCGTCACATAGACCGATACCCCAAAGACATGGGCGTAAGCAACCGCTTCTTTCATCTGCTCTTTGTCAAAGTTATTCGCAAACGCTCGCGCACCAAACATCGTTCCACCAAGATAGACGGCATCACAACCATTTTGCACCGCTGCCTGTAAGGCTTCAAACGATCCTGCTGGAGCTAATAATTCTACTTTTTTCCTCATTCTTTCACCTGCTTTGTTTTTGTTTTATAAAAGGCTCTCATCATTGTGGAAACAACCAAGATTCCTAAGACGAGAATACCAGCAATACTCAACGTGTTCAATCCAAGCGTCAACGCTTCAAACGCATGCCCTTGAATTGCTTGTAGCATCGTACGATACATTCCACCTCCTGGAACAAGTGGAATCAGAGCACAAATAATAAAGACCGTGACTGGCGTTTTAATCATACGCGCAATCACTTCCGAATATAGTGAGAAAGCAACCGATGCAAAAAACATCGCAACCATCTCCCCATATCCTAGATATAGCATAAAGGTATAAACCCCTCCACCAATACTGCCACCAATACCAGCAAGGAATAGCTTATTCCCTCTTATATTAAATAATACACCAAAACCCAAGCTTGCAACAAAACTTGCAACCATTGTATTCAAAACTAACAGCATTAGGCCATTCCTCCTTTAAATATGAAGAAATGAAGTACAATCCCTATACCTGCTGCAATCGCAATCGCAACTAAGATTGCCTCACAAGTTCTTGCGACTCCAGATAAATAATCACCCGCAACCGTATCACGAATCGCATTCGTGATTGCAAGCCCTGGCACTAATAACATAATACTTGAAATGACCATGTTTTCAATTTCACTTGATGGAAGCAACCAATGACAAAAGACAGCCGCTAAAGCAGCACAAGCTCCTCCAATCGCATTGATAAAGAAGTTGTTCATACCCTTTGACTCCATAAAGTACGTAATCACCTTAATGCATGCACCTATCAAAAAGGAACAAGCAATATCGACAAAGTGACCTTTAAAAAACATGGAAAATCCACCAGCTGTCACTGCACTAAATAACAAGGTTGTCCAAAACGAATACCTTGGATAATTGCCAATCTCATGCAGCTTTTCTTCTAACTCATCCAATGTGAAAGGATGCATGCATGCAGTTCTAGATAATGTATTAATGCAATCGATGCAATGAAGATCAACCCCACGCGTATGCACTCGTAATATTTTCGTTGATGTTTTATGATTGACTGTCACAGACAACATGATTCCTGTCAACGTTACAAAACTTTCTGCATCTTCCACTTCCTGAAAGCTCTTTGACAAACGCACCATGGTCTCTTCTACACGGTAAATCTCAGCACCACTTTCAATGAGCAATTTACCAGCATAGCCTATCACATTTAATAGCTGATCTGCATTCATGTTTCTCCTTCTTTCCACTTTAAAAGTATACCAAATGCCTACTAAAAAGACATCTTATTTTTTCTCTTTTTTTCTTTTCACCTAAGTCATATAATTGTACCATAAAGTCCATCTTTATGCGTCCATTTGAAAAGAAAAAAAGCAGAAGATTAAAACTCTGCTTTATCCGTTGAAATTTACTTTACCAAACTTTGCGCCACTCTTCTTATTTCTTAATTTATGAGATAACAAGCTTCCCTGTGGTTTTTGTTTCGCCGCTTTACTTTGTTTTAATAATTCTTTTGTATTTACTTTTTTCTTTTCACTCATATCTTCACATCCTAACTTAATACTAGTATACCACACAATGTACTTACTCTACACCTAATATAGAGTAGAGTTGCACTAATTCATCAATTTCATAGGTTACAGGAATTTCATCCTTGTTTTCTAAATGAAGTGGATTCATCCAACACGTATCAATACCTGCAACAAGTCCTCCACGCATATCATTATGAAGCGTATCACCAATCAATAAGACTTCCTCTCTTGATAGACCTTTGATTCGTTCAAAACATACGTCGAAGTACTCCTTCATCGGTTTACGATAACCAATTGCATCAGATACAAACACATCTTTAAAATATGGTTGAAGTCCTGAATCTTTTAGACGAGAATGCTGTGTCAGAGAAATTCCATTCGATACAATGTATAGGGTAAATGTTTGTGATAGTTTAGAAACTACTTCTAAAGCATCTTTCATAAGAATATGACTCTTACTTAATTCACGCTCATACACACGCTCTACTTCTACACCATCCAAAGGAATCGAAAATTTCTCAAATAATGCGACAAAGCGCCCATCCGTCACTTCTTTGCGAGAAATCATATCATGTTGATACTGATACCATAAGTCAGAGTTAATTTCAAAATAGGCATCACGAAGATCTCCCTCAAAAACTAGACCATATTGCTCAAATGTACGTTGCAACGCTTCCTTTTCCGTAGCACGAAAATCAAGCAATGTATTGTCTGCATCAAAAAACAATGTTGTATATTTCATATCAACACCTCCAATCTCGTATAATTTATGTAAAAGTAGCTTAATCATACAGTATTTTCATCATAAAAGAAATAGTTTTCGCACTTTTTTCAATTTACATATTGCTTAAATGCATTTTCTATGATAATATAAACGGGCATCAAGTACTAGGGGCATAGTACAATGGTAGTATAACGGTCTCCAAAACCGCTGATGGGAGTTCGATCCTCTCTGCCCCTGCCATGTAAATGAATAAAGTCCGTTCGGACTTTTTTTTATATAGTTATAGTCTTATATATAAAAAATAGTAATAAAAGTATGATATGAGGAAGAGAAATGATTTCATATATAAGAGAAACGATAATATGATTACTTACCTCTTCTTTTTTTGTATAATCTATAAAACGTAAGTGATAACTAGCAAATAATCCTTATAAAAAGAAGGATAGAAAAAAGAAATACAAATAGGCACTTTTTGAGCCTTATGAAACCTACCTATCTATGTTACTATACGTGTATAGAAAGAAGGTAACAGCATGAAGAAGTTATTATCAATTCTCTTTGTTTCTATCTTATTAACTGGATGCGGAAATAATGTCAAAGAAGAAACAAAAGTGAAGAAAAAATCATGTAGAGTGGAAGATGAGGAATCAAGTTTCATTATTATCATGGATGTAGAAGGAGAAAAAAACAAAGTTAAAAGTGTTGATTTCATCCTAGAAATGCCAGGCGCAAAAGAGTTATTTGATACAGATGAAGACGTACCACGTGAAGATATGAAAGAATTAGAAGAAGAATTGCGCAAATCATTATCGGATGAAATCGTACCAGGTACAAAAGCAGCATTTAAAGTAGGTAATGACAAATCAATTTGTAAATCAATCATAAAGATTGCGGATGCAAATGAAGAATCATTAGACTATATCGACTATGATGAAGATTATACCTTTGACGATTACGTAAAAATTCTAGAAGAACAAGGATTTATTTGTAAATAAGTATAAGATCTAGCTTTGGCTAGATTTTTTGTTAATAAAGATGCTTTCTATACGTTTCATAGCAATTATGATATTATAAAAGTATAGAAAGTAGGCGATAGAATGAAAAAATTATTAGCAATTCTCCTTGTATCAATCTTATTGACTGGTTGTGGAACAACTGCTAAGAAAGATGAAAAGACATGTAAGATTGCAGTAGACGAAGTAGGTTTAGACATGGAAGTCACAGTTACTAAGGCAGAAGCTGACAAGATTAAAGATCTTGAATTGACAATGAAAGCGCCAAGTCTTACTAAAGTCCTTCATATGGATGAAGAAGTATCAAAAGAAGATTTGAAAAAATTACAACAACAAATGATCAATGAGATCAATACAGAAGTATTACCTGGCGTAGGGGCAGACATTACATTTACAGATGATAATATTATTTGTAAAGCAAAAATTGATCTTGAAAATGTAGATGAACGAGTCCTACAATATATCAATTATAAAGAAGCATTAACTTATAGCGAGTATATTACACGATTAGAATCTGTTGGTTTTACATGTAAATAATATAAAAAAGTCTAGCTTATGGCTAGATTTTTTTATGATCAATCAAATGAACAAAAAAAAGCCCATCAAACGATGAGCTGTATTACCTGGCAGCTTGCTATCTTCAC